>Ga0315284_10005487_pt1 | contig 18020 bp, 14 predicted proteins | sample YL17G09_16_MG_FD_203696 | JGI IMG/M metagenome (GOLD analysis project Ga0315284, IMG submission 203696) | Sediment microbial communities from Yellowstone Lake, YNP, Wyoming, USA - YL17G09_16 | ecosystem: Environmental > Aquatic > Freshwater > Lake > Sediment | place: USA: Wyoming | collected...
GAACTCGGTCAGGTGCTCGGCCCCGCACATGTAGTTACTTGCATCACTGTACGGAAGCAGACCCCCGATGTGGAAAAATGGGTGCCCGATCCCCTTGGACCAGACCTCAAACAGCACCGACAGGTTGAGCACCGTGGCGACAATCACGAAGATGGTTGCGACCGCCAGCGGAGAACCCAAGCCCGGGCGTTTCACAAAGAACGCACGCACGGACGGCGTCCAGCGAAGCACTGCGCCGGCCCCCACCATCTCGACGATTGCGCAGCACAGAAGCAAGGGTGCAATTGCCCATGCTATGCGCTCGAAGGTCAGGCTCGGGTATGTCGCGGCCAGGAATAGACCGGTCCCTGCCACTGCGGTGAGACTCCACACGAGGTGGATCGGGCGTGTCCGGGGCCCAATCTGCACCGGCGAGGGTTGGCCGTCCGGAATGCAGAACACTGCACGACCCACACACTGGTACCAGCGAATGGCTGTGCGCGAGATATCGGGGATGCTGAGTTTGTTGCCCATATCGTGTACGCAACTCGGGTCGTTGGCTCCGGTGCTCGCTGCTACCGCTGAACTGGCCTTGTCGCGCTACGTGCCATCTCCCCCAGAAGCCAAGTGTTCCACAGAAATGCCCGATGGTCGGCAGTGCCACGTGTGTGCTGCTCAAGTGCGCGGTTCAGATACCCACGATCCAGAGCCTCCGGGATTCCGCTCAGGTCAACACGCAGCTTGCCATCCTTGAACCATCTCCCCACTGGAACGCCGAAGCCCTTCTTCGGCCTGTCAATGATCTGCGCAGGAAGCAGTGGCCGCAGAGCTTCTTTGAGAATGTACTTTGTTCTCCCGTGCCGGTACTTGTAATTGTGTGGTATCCGGCGAACGAAATCAACCAGTTCCCTGTCCAGATAGGGTGCACGGACCTCAAGTGAGTTCATCATGCTTGCGCGGTCGATCTTCGTGAGGATGTCGTCTTGCAGGTACAGTCGAGTGTAGAACTGGAGCGTCCTGTCAATGGGGTTCTTCTGAGCGCACCCGTCCCACGCGGAAATCGCCTCGGAGTACACTTCTTCGATGTCTGTTGTGTCACCGAAGAGTTGTGAGAGTTCGTTCGGCGCGAGCGGACCAAGCCACACCGGATTCCAGAGTGCCCTGGGGTAGGAGAGCCCACGCAAGGTCCGTTTAATCCGGAAGTCCGCACTCATGTTCCGGTGTGATGTCGGCATGCGAGCCGCAAGCATGAGGATCCCTCGGTGAACCGGCTTCGGGACCGTCCTTGCGTAGAACTCGGCAAGGCGCAGAGCCCGAAACGGATCGTAGCCTGCAAAGAGTTCGTCGGCTCCATCCCCGCCCAGTGCGACCGTGACGTGTTTGCGCGTTTCCTTGCACAGAAGGTACGTGGGCAGAAGCGAACTGTCGCCCATCGGCTCATCCAGTTTGGATGTGATCTGCGGCAGGAGGTCCCGGGCCATCTCCAGGGAGAGCGTGGTTGCGCTATGATCGGTGCCCAGAAGTCCCGCCACCATGGCCGAGTATCGCGATTCGTCAAACGATGCTTCCTCAAAGCCGATGGAGAAAGTGCGCACCTTCCGGGTACTATGCCTCTGTGCCAGCGCAGCCACCGACGAAGAGTCGACCCCCCCTGACAGGAAAACGCCCAGGGGAACGTCGGACATGAGACGACGCCGTACAGCGTTGCCCAGCAGATCCCGGATGCGCTCTCCCCACTCCTGCTCGGGATTGCGGGGGAGTTGTTCAAACGGGTCGAGAACGAAGTCCCAGTAGCGTCGGACCGTGTGTTGAAGCGTCGATGTGTCCAGAACCAGGGAGCAGCCACCCGGCAGCTTGTACACCCCTTTGTAAAGCGAATGCGGTGCCGGGATGTAGCCGTACGCAAAGTACTTCTTCAGGCTGAGTAGCGAGATCTCGGGCTTGACGCACGGGTGCTTGAGGAGTGACGAGAGTTCCGAACCGAAGACGAATGTCTGCGCAGTTGCGGTGTAGTACAACGGCTTCTTGCCGAAGGGGTCGCGGCACAGGAACAGGCGTTGGCGCCCTGTGTCATACAGCGCGAATGCCCACATGCCACTGAGGTGGTTGGGCAGGTCTTCACCCCAATGGCGGTACCCATGCAGCAGAACTTCGGTGTCAGAGTGATTCGTCCGGAAGACGTGCCCGAGCGATTGGAGTTCGGAACGGAGTTCCGTGTGATTGTAGATCTCGCCGTTGAAAACCACGCCGAGTGAACCGTCATTGGTCCACATGGGCTGGGCGCCATCGGCGATATCAATGATCGAGAGTCGCCGGTGACCGAGGAAGACTCGGTGCACTGGATCGGACCACGCGCCTTCGGCATCGGGACCGCGAAGGCTGTGCGCCGCGTTCATGCGGCGAAGGTCGTCGAGGCTGCCCTCGCCCGCAAATCCGGCTATGCCACACATCAGGTAGGCGTCGTTTCGATATTCCTGGTCTCACGAACCAGATACACAGTCTTTCCCTGAGACTCGTAGTATGTCCGCATCTGGATCTCTGCGATGAGTCCCATGAGCAGGGAGACAAACCCCATGAGTACGAAGAGAATCACCAACTGAGGCAGAGGCGTCTGGATGAAACTCTTTCCGCCCCAGAACTTGAAGTAGATCATGCCCCCGACGCACAGCAGCGAGAGAGCGAAGTTGAGGAGACCGAAGCTGCCGAATACATAGATTGGCTTCTGCGAGTAGCTTGCCAGGAACTTCACCACAAGAAGGTCGAGGACAACTTTGATCGTGCGCGAGATTCCGTACTTGGACTTGCCGCGTGTGCGGGGATGGTGAGTGACCGGGACCTCCACCACTCGCGCTCCCTCCCATGTGGCATAGATCGGGATGAAACGATGCATCTCGCCGTACAGCCGGACGTTCTTCAGCACTGATCGACGATACGCCTTGAGCGTACACCCGTAGTCACGCAGCTTGACTCCTGAGATTAGCGAGATGAGCGTGTTGGCAATGCGGCTGGGCATCACTCGGGTGAGCCAGGGATCCCGGCGACTCCTTCGCCAGCCTGACACAACATCGTACCCCTCGGCGATCCTGGCAAGAAGGCCTGGAATGTCTTTCGGGTCGTTCTGGAGGTCCCCGTCCATGGTTACAATCACATCGCCTGTGGCATAGGAGATGCCGGCCATCAGGGCTGCGGTCTGACCCATGTTTCTGCTCAGGTGCACTACCTTGCACCGACCATCGCTCGTCGAAACCGAGTTGAGCACCGACGCGGTCCTGTCGGTGGAACCATCGTTCACGCAGATGACTTCCGCAAGACCTTGGGGTGCGTAGTCAACCGAGAACAATTGTTTCAACAGGTCGGCGGCTGAGGCATCTTCGTTGTAGAACGGCACAACTACGGAGATCTTCATGGGCTTGACGCTCGGTTTGCACGGGTGGTCTGTCGGCTCACACCTTCACGCCGGTGGTGCACGGAGGGCGTGCTGCGGAGCGATCGGAGGTGGCATCCTCTGGACAGCAACAAGAAGCAACTGCTCGGGTCCTCGGTGTTCGTCTCGATACCCCTCAGTCGGTCGCCGAGTGGCCCGTCGATTGAGACGGGCTGTATCGAGGCGCCCGACTGAGGCACTCGACGAGCGTCAAGGAAGTAGCTGTCGGAGGGACCTGAGCAGCTGCAACCATAATATCATTTGTACCGATGCTCTCCGCAAATCGCCCGCGCCCCGATGTCGATGTAGACGGAGGAGAGTGGTCGCGACGCGGACGGGTGGTGCAGCCAGTCGACCCTCACTGGCGGTCGCGAGTTGCTCCGCCTCCGGCAATCCCGCGATTGGACTATTTTATCCCGGTGCACTCTCTGCACGGCTGCCGTCTTGGAGTCTGACAAGTGAACCTGGACAATTCTGCCAGACAGCACAGCATCGGGCGCCGGATAGTCATCATCGCGCTTCTGCTGGTCACGCCCGTGTGCGTGTACTGGCAAGCGCTTTCGTGCGACTTCGTCTCATGGGACGACAGCATGTTCGTGTACGACAACCCCTATCTCAAGCCGGTAACGCGCGAGCACGTGGCGGAATTCTGGAAAGCGCCGTACAAGGCGCTGTACGTCCCGGTCGCGTACAGCGTTTGGGCAGGCATCGCAGCCCTTGACAAGGGCGGCGACCGGAGCACGTTCACCCGGCAGTTCAACCCCGCGCTGTACCATGCCGCGAACCTGGCCTGCCATGTGCTCTGCGTTCTTCTGACGTTCGTGTTGTTGCGTCGCCTCGTCGGCAACGAATGGGCCGCGTGTGCGGGCGCACTCGTCTTCGGACTCCACCCCATGCAGGTCGCTTCGGTGGCGTGGGTCTCACAGCTCAAAGGGCTTCTTGCCACACTCTTCTCACTACTCGCGTTGTACCTGCATGCCAGCGTCGTGAAGCCCCGGACGTCAGACGAGGGCGCAGCCAACTCACAAGGGGTCCCTTCGCATGCGCTTCTGCGGGAAGCCTTCGCCACACTGTCTGTGGCTCTGGCGATCCTCTCCAAGCCCTCCGCAGTGGTTCTGCCATTGGTGGCGCTGATGGTTGATGTGTGGATGCTCAAGAGGCCGTTGCGCTCCTCTCTCGTCTCCTTGCTGCCGTGGGTTGTGATTGCCGGGGTACTCGCCGTTGTCGCGCGTCAAGCCCAGGTCGTCGCGTACCAACACCCTGCCTACAACGAGCTGTGGTTTCGGCTGCTGGTCTCTGTGGACACAATCGGGTTCTACCTGTACAAGCTCTTCATGCCTGTCTCCCTCTGCATCGACTACGGCAGGAGTCCGGGGTTCCTCTGGGAGGGAGGGTGGATCGAAATGCTCTGGTCCATCCCACTGGCCATGCTCGCCGCCACGCTGGCTTTCCGGCGCGCAGGGCCCGTCGTCTGGACTGCTGCGGGCGTTTTCGTGGTGAGCCTGCTCCCCGTCAGCGGACTACTCCCGTTTGAGTTCCAGATCTACTCCACCCCCGACGACCGGTACGTGCATGCCGCCCTCATCGGAGCCGGGATTGCCGTGGCCGCGTTGTGCTCCGCTTTTCCATCGCGGAAGGTTGCTCTGGCCGTCACCCTCGGTCTCGTTGCAATGGGCCTGGTATCAACCGTGCAGGTCGGCGTGTGGCAGAATGACTTTGCTCTCTACAATCACACCTGTCGTGTGAATCCCCGTAGCTTTCTTGCCTGGAATAATCTGGGCAAGCACTACTACGACATCCGCAACGACCTTGACAAAGCTGAAGCGTGCTACCTCGAGTCGCTCCGCCTGAGGCCGCAGTCGGCCATGGGGTACTACAACCTCGGTATGATCTTTGAGGATCGCGGACGTCTCGACATGGCTGCCACCCTCTATGTCGAGTCGCTCCAGTTCGACTCCACTGATGCCAACCCCAATTACCGCCTCGGGTTGCTCCTTGCGCAGAAAGGCAAGTATGACTCTGCGATTGTTCTCTACAAGAGAGCGCTCCGCCTGAAGCCCGAAACAGCACTCCTCCACAGCAAGCTTGCCAGAGCACAGTTCATGGCCAATGACCTGCGCGGAGCCGTGGAGCACTATACGGCCGCCATTGCGCTGGTGCCTGGCGCGACCAGTCTCCACCTCGACCGGGGTATCGCGCTCGCCCTCATGGATAGCATGCAGACCGCGATTGCGGACTTCCGAGTCGTTGTCAGGGCGTATCCTGACTATGCGGATGCGCAGTACTACCTGCAGCAGACGTTTGAGAGGATCGGAATGTCGGACTCGGCCTCGGCCCACCGGCCAGGTGGGACCTCACGGGAACATTGAGGGTTCGCCCTATGACATCCGGGAAGACCATGCTGCACCAGACCATCAGGGCAACTCTCCACGCGCATCTCCTCGCCACAGCGATGCTCCTCACATCGTGTGGGAACAACACGATAGCCGTGGCGCCACCTGCCAGGCATCCGGTGGTCGACAGCCTGAGGCGGGAGGCGATCAACAGCACCATACAGGACATAGAGACTGAGCTGCAGAAGCAAGGTTCCGGCGACTGGGACAAGTGGGGTGACAATGTCGAACCATTCCTGGACACGCTGGCGTCGGTTGCGCGCGACTCAGCGCGGAAGTGTGTGGAAGGGCTCGATGGCTTCCTCTTCTGGACGCACTCCTTTCGAGTCCATTCGCGGCGCGACTTGGTGGGCGACACTTCGCCCGAAAGCCCGATACGTTCGATCAAAGCGTTCAGCAAGGCACTCAGGAACGACGGGATTGATCTGATAGTGGTGCCGGTGCCAGACAAAATTGCTGTGTATCCCGACAAATTCGCCCCGGGCAAGCTCCAGACGGGTGCCAATCCGTCGGTCCAGATGATGGGACTGGTATTGGACCTCTGCCGGCGTGATGTCGAGGCCGTAGATCTATACACACTATTTCATAGTTACCGTCGAGACACTGGGGACACGTCACTCCTGTACTATCGATGCGATTCCCACTACCGTCCGGTTGCCTTCGCTCTGGTTGCGAACGAGATTGCACGAAGGCTCGCCCGCTATCGGCAGATTGGGATCGGCAGCAGCACCCCGATCTACAGGACCGAACTCATTGCCGTTGATGCGCCCTGCGATCTGCTTGGGCATGCAACACCTTCTGTCAACCGCTGTCAGCCAATCGACACCGCCTGTCGGGTTCTCACTGTGGCCGGCGTGCCCTACGCTGCCGATGACAGCGCGCGCATTGTGCTCGGAAGTGACAGCTTCGGCACTATCATGGCTGACAAGGCAGCGAACGTGGGCGCGCTCATCGCAGCGCGGGTTGGGGCACCGCTCGCGTACGCCAGCGGGAGCATGCGTGGTCCCTGGGTTCCGCTGCTCTTCTACCGACGACCAGCGGCCTTCCGGGCCAACAAGAGGGTCGTTGTCTGGATCGTGGCGGACAGGCAGTTTAACTCGGATACGTGGCCGGTTGTTGGCTCCCATGGATTGGATCGCAGCCGCGGGGGCATCGATAGCAGGGGACGGCCCTGAATCGCAGGCCGCGCCGACACCGCGTGGAGAGTAATCTATGTGGCCCAAACGAGGGTGGATGGCTTCGCTTGCCAGGTTCGCTGTCACGACAGTGCTTCTTCTGCTTCTGCTGGGTCGGGTGAAGCTGGGCGAGTCTCTGCGCATTGTGGGGGGCGCAGATGCACTGCAGTTGTGCCTGGCGTTGCTGCTCATGGGCTGCAACCATGTCATGATGGGGTTCAATCTGACGACCTACGCAGATGCGTTCGGAAAGAGGGGTCGGCTGAGGCAAGCGCTTGTAGTCCACTACATAACGAACTTCTTCTCCTTTACGGGGCTAGGGGAAACTGTTGGAACTCTTGTTCGGTATGGTCTGCTCGATCAGATCCCCGGAACCGGTCGTTTCACGTCGCAGCAGAAGGTCGCGATCCTTCTTGCAGAGAAGGTTCTGTCTGCATCCGTCACGCTCGCGTTGTCTGCCGTTTTGTTGGCCTGCTTTGCACGCGACGAGTGTATGGACCTTGCGGGGATGGTGCGAGTTCGTCCAGTTCTTGGTGGCACACTCCTCGCGTTTGTCGGTGCGTTCGCGGCCGTCGGCCTCGTGCTTGGGTTCCGCCACCAGACTCAGGACTACCTGTTTGACCTATGGAAATCCATCTACCAGATCTTCAGAAAGCCCTGGGTCTTGCCCATCTTGCTCGGACGGAATGTGTTAATGTTGTTGAACGCGATCCTGATTATGCAGGTTGTACTCCAGTCGATCCACATCTCCTCGCTTGGACTGGGAGCCCTTGTGGCACTGTATACCATCGTCTATCTGTCGCAATTTGTGCCATTCACCATTGGTGGCCTGGGTGTGAGGGAGAACGCCGTGGTGTACGCGATGGGTTTCTTCGGAGTCGCTGCTGAACAGAGTCTGGCCTTCGCAGTCGTGTGTCTCCTCCTGTCGGCAATTCATTCGGTCTGCGGGGCAGCACTCTTCCTTGGAGCCAGGGGAAAGACGTCTCAACTCGCCAAGTAAATCGGTGCCCCGCCAAACCGAGACCACGGGCATCCAATCGACGGCAGAAGGCAGGAATAGTCGACGCCAGCGAACTGCTCGCGAATCGGGCGTCGGGACGCTGATGGCTGAGCTATTTTCTGGTATGCACCTTCACCAGGCGGGGGTTGCTCCCAGTCGCAACGCAAGAATGGCGCACGATGAACATGGTGCAAGAGCCGCAAACGATTCCGGAACTTACGTTGGGAGTCGCCGTATACGATTCGGAGCGATTCCTTCCCGCGCTCTTCCGCTCGCTGGAGTCTTCGAGCAGACCTCCCGGTCGGATTCTCTTCATCGATGACTTCTCCGCAGATTCGTCCGCATCGATGGTCAGGAGGTTCGCCGAGGAGAACACCCGACTCAGAGTTGATCTCGTTGTCCACCGCACCAATGCCGGGGTGGCGGCAACCTACAACCACATCGTGTCTGAATGCCACACTGAGTATCTTCAGATCCTCGACGCGGATGACCGTCCTGTGGGCGACTACTTCCGGATTGTGAAGCCATTCCTGGAGGGCAACTACGCAGCAATCATCACCGGGTTGAGGACCGCATCGCGGTTTGTCAATGCGCTCGCGTCCTTGTGCTCGGCTGTTGTCCCCAGCACACTCCCGCAATGGATACCGATTCTCGGAAGTGTCGCGACTCGATCTGGCACGATCTACAAGACGTCTTCTCTTCGCCAGATCGCATTCCCTGACCCAGTCTTCGATGGGTCAGACATTCTGCATCTTGTTGACGTGAGGAGAACCGGCACGTGTCGGTTTGTGCGTTCGGCAAGGGTGTTCTACTCGGTCCATGCTGGAGCTGCGACGGCTCGTCTCCCCTCGACGGAGTACGATGCCCGTCTGCGGTCGCTCGGGCGGGGCTTCTGGCTGTATCGTGTTGACCTATTCCTGCGAAAACGGCTTCTCAGGTTCCTGCGGGTCTGGCTGGCCAGCCGCACGCCCTCCTGAGTCTTGAGGGTATCCGTCCTTCGCACGGAGATGAGTCCGCCGACGAGCGAGTGCAACGCACAGTAGAATGCCCAGAGTCAACCAGCAGGCTGCTGAGAAGGCGAACCCTGCTATGGTGGGCCACGGTCGGTATCTCATGCTGACCAGATGTTTCCCCAAGTCAATCTGGACCGCCCGCATGGTGAAGTCGGCTCTGAGAAGGCTGTCACGTCTACCGTCAACGTACACCTCCCAGGCTGGGTGGAAATTGTCGCAGTATACCAGGAACCCAGGGCTTGAGGCGTTCACAGACACGTCAACCCGCGTGCTGGATCTGCGCAAGATGGTCACCTCGGAGGCCGACGCACCATTGGTTCTCCTCATCACCTCCCGGGGTGCCTTCTCCAACAGCACCTGGGCGCGCAGCAGGGAATCGGTCGAGTAGAACAGCGCGTGAGCCAGGCTGTCGCGGTTGTCCACAACGCGGAAATCACTCGCGAAAAAAGCGCGAGGGAACACATCTCGGTTTTCGTAGATGTTGACCTCGCCGCTGAATACCATCTCCGCACCTTGGATGCTTGCGCGGGCCGATGGTGGAAGCAAGAAGTACTTCACATTGGCCAGGTTCACAAGAGGGCCGGTACGCAGGCGGTCGAAGCTTGTCCACCGACCAGCCGCTGCGTTGCGGAGATCCGGATCGCCCATCGCAATCTGCAGATAGTCGCCGTATTGACGCGGGTAGAATGACGCATATCCCCCGACGTCCTCGATTCCGTAGGGCGAAAGTGAGTTGTGGAGAAATCCGCCGAGCGATATCGTCCGGAATGCGGTCGTGTCGCGCATCAGGAAGTCAATCGCAGGGGTGCGAGGAAAGAACCATTGCCGAGGCGACGTTGTGTTGTACCTCGCGCCAAACGGCATGAGGTCTACCGCCAGAACAAGGCATGCCAACACTCCGATGAGAAGTCTCTGCCGCGAGGTGCGTGCTTGGAGCCATCCGATGCAGATTCCGCCAGACGCGACGGCAAGCGCTGCGGGAAGGAGCAGAATCGAGGAGCGAAGGGAGAAGTGGCCCAAGGCGATTTGTGGGTAGGATGCTGCCTTTCCGTACAACATCGCCCCGAGCCAATTGGTGTACCAGCTCTGGGTTGAGATCAGCGCGAAAACCGAGACAGAAGCAGCGATGAGGCACCAGATGGCAACCAACACGCCTTTGCGGCGCACTTCTCCCTTCTGGAGACCGTCCGCCCCGAGTGCCGCGGCAACCGCCACGCAGAACCCGAACAGATAGAGAATTCTTGTTGGTGTCGAATACTTCAGCCCAGGCAGCGCCTCTGCTAACGGGAAGTAGAGGATGCTCCCCATTGCCATCGCCAGTGTCACCACCCCAGCCGTAACGAAGAACACCGTATGCGAGCGTCTTCGAGCCCCAACAAGGGCGGCTACCCACAGAAAGACCGGGAGAACGCCAGCGTAGATGCACAGCTCGTTGTAGTTGTCGTACGGGCGTACGCGCGGGAGCACCATTCCCCCGAGTGAGGGATTTCCGAAGTAATCTGGAAACAGCAGCGTGACGAGCCACTTCGGCGTGACCATCCCGGTCATCTTGAATAGCTCCGAGTAGGCAAACCCCACTCGCTGGGATCCATCGTTCATCGAGAGAAGAACGCAGAATATGCTCGCTGAGACCACCGATCCAGCGAGCAGCGCGCCGAACGACCCCGCAGTCTCAGAGATGCCCCTGCGGAGCTGGCCCGGTGTTGCACCCAATTGTGCTCCGTACAGAAGAACGTACAGTGCGTACAGCACGCACTGGTAAATCAGGAGCTGGATATGCCCCGAGCTGCACGCCATCGCCCAGCACAGGATCAGGCACAGAAAGGAGACGGAATCCCTTCGTCTCCACCAGACGTGGGTGGCGTAGAAGACTGCCGGGAGGGTGGCGCTGATGAGCGTTGAATAGTCGAACTCGAACCATACCATGAAGTAGCCGTTGAACATCCATGCGATGGCCCCTAACATCGAAGCTGAAGCCGAGCAGCGCAGCTCTCTGAGAAACAGGTACGCCAGAATCCCAGAAGCCATGAGGCACAAGAGGAGAAGCGCGTCGTGGGCGAAAGTCGCGGGCAGTGTACCGTAAAGGACGTACAGAATCGGGGAACTGTAAGGCCCGGCGGACGGTGTCCCACACAAAATGTTCGAGAACCAGAACGGAATGTCCAGGTTCCGGATGCATTCCTTGAAGTACAGGTGGAACGGCAGGAATGCGTTTATGGGATCGGTAATCAAGGGGTTCGAGGAGGATTCGCCATGGGCAAACGACTTCCATGGAAGGTAGTCGAGCAAGGTGTCCAAGGCCAGGAATGTCTTGCCCTGAAAGAGTACGGGCGCAAAGAATACCGCGCACAATACCGCGATCACTGCGACGGGCAGGATGCGGCAACACCGCTTCTCGGAGTTGCTCCGCAGGCGAATCATGATGGGCTGGCGCTCACCGGTGTGGAGTGCGGGACGCTCATTTGACAATCAGAGCGGAACCATAGTGGTCGGAGACCGGGACGAACGCGCACCGATTCTCGGAAAGGAACCTGTCTACAGCTGCGCGAACTCCTGCGTACAGATCATCATTGTAGTCGTGAACAAGAATGCTACCACCATCGCTCAGTCGCGGGAAAAAAAACTGGAGTCCTGCGTACGTGGGCTCGAAAAGATCTGGGTCAAGACTCACAAATGCGAATCGTTCGTTTTCCAGTCCGCAAGCAGTTCCAGGAAACCGGCCCACTCGCGGGACGCAGCGGTTCCGGTTTGGCATACGGACCAGGACGCTCTCCAGTTTGGTCGAAGAGAAATCTTGCTCAGTGTGTACATAGCCCCTCGCCTTGTCCGCATCGACCTGGTCCGCGCAGAATCCATCAAATGTATCAAACAAATAGAGCGTTCGGTCGGGGAAGAACTCATTGATTCTTGAGGCAAAATGGCCGCGAAAGACCCCCAACTCCGCGCATGCGCCGGCCACCCCGCGGCTCCTGATCTCGTGAGCAATGAGTTCCAGTGTGGATACTCTCACATAGTCAAGTGAGTCGTCTGGGAAGCCTGCCGCGATTTTGCGGTGCCGACTTAGAACTGCCAGGTCTCGTGTGAGAACGATTTTCTTTCGCAGCAGAGCCGCCTGCATTTGGAAGACCAACCAGAGGCAACATCGGGTCACGGGGTTCTCGAAGCTGAATCGCGGTCGGGCCATTTCGGGTACGTTCACTTTCGCCGAGGTGCCTCACTGCCTCTGCCTTCTCCCAAGTAAAAATACAGGCAGCGGTCTCAGGATGCAATGCGACTGTTTTATATTCTGAATTACCAATGCGGTCTCCAGCAACTAGTCTGGCCGAATGCAGACCCACCCCAACGGCGTCATGATGGACCCTCTTGCCAGCGCCTCCAAGGCACCCATGACGATAGACCGGGTATTTACGCAGGAGAACATTGCGCGTGCCCGCAAGGCCATTGTGCAGATGATCCAGATCCGGGAATTCGAGGATTCCCTCGCGGCACTTTTTTCCTCTGGCGCAATCATGGGCACTGCCCATTTCTGCGTTGGCCAAGAGGCCGTTGCGGTAGGCGCGTGCGCCGCGATCCGACACGACGACTACGTGGTCAGCAACCATCGCGGTCACGGACACTTCATTGCAAAAGGCGGTGACCTGTACCGCATGTTCGCCGAGATCCTCGGGAAACGCGATGGGTTCTCAGGTGGCCGTGGCGGCAGCCAACACATGTCAGATCTCTCTTGCGGATTTCTTGGATCAAACGGCATCACTGGCGGGGGAATTCCGATCGCTGCAGGTGCCTCGTTCGCATCGAAGTACTTCAGTCTTGGACGGGTTGTCGTGTCCTTTTTCGGTGACGGCGCTGCAAATCAGGGAACCTTCCACGAAACGCTGAATATGGCCGCCTTGTGGCAGCTGCCTGTGGTGTTTCTTTGTGAGAACAACCAGTATGCGATGTCGACTCCAGTAGCCCAGTCATCCGCGACAGGAGCGATTTCTGACCGCGCCCTGTCGTACGGAATGAGAAACTGCAGAATCGACGGCAATGACTTCTTCGCCGTGACCGACGCCGTTGCCGGTGCGGCTGAGTGGGCCCGTTCGGGCAAGGGCCCGACCCTTGTAGAGGCAATCACCTACCGCAGACACGGCCATTCCAGATCGGACCGTTGCGAATACCGTAGTTCTGAGGAGGAGGCCTACTGGGGTCTGAACGACCCAATCGACCGACTCAGAACCTGGCTTCTGGCGGGGGGCGTTGCTGGCGCGGAAATCGACGAGATCGCCCTCCAAGCTCGGAGCGCGGTGGCGAGCGCACGGGATCTCGCAATTGCATCAATCAACCCAGATCCGTCCACGGTGTGCACCGGCCTGTGGTCTGATTCGGCAACCACGGGCTCGCCATGAGTGAAGTGACCTTTGCGCAGGCAATCCATGATGCCTTGAGCGAGGAGATGGCCGCGGACCATCGAGTTGTTCTCTTCGGCGAAGACGTCGCCGAATACGGCGGAGCCTTCAAAGTCACGAAGGGTCTACTTGCGCAGTTTGGCCCACGTCGCGTCATCAACACCCCAATTTCGGAAAACAGTATTGTTGGGCTGGCCGTTGGTGCGGCGATGCTTGGGATGAGGCCGGTTGTTGAGCTGATGTTCATGGATTTTGTCACTTTGGCAATGGACCAGATTGTCAACCACGCGGCCAAGTTCCACTATGTGTACGGCCAGGACGTCCACGTACCATTGGTGATTCGGATGCCCGCCGGCGGGGGAAGGTGCTACGGTCCGACGCATTCGCAGAGCCTCGAGGCATGGCTGATGCACGTGCCGGGGCTGCGCGTCGTAGTGCCTAGTATTCCACGGGACGCGAAGGGGATGCTCAAGAGCGCCATTCGGTGTCCGGACCCAGTGGTGTTCATCGAACCGAAGGCGCTCTACTCTCTTCGTGGGGAGTGCTGCACGGCGGAATGCTCCGCCGATATCGAGCATGCGTGCGTCGTTCGAGAGGGAAACGAGGTGGCGATTCTGACCTACGGCAGGATGGTCCACACCGCACTTGCCGCTGCCACTGAAGCCGAGAAACTGGCAATCTCCACTATGATTGTCGACTTGCGTAGCCTTGCCCCATTGGACGTTGCTGCCATTACCGCTGTCGCTGAGAAAGTGGGCAAAGTCATTGTTGTCGAGGAGGACAGCAAGACCATGGGTGCCGGGGCCGAAATTGTCAGCCTGATTGTTGAGACTGCTTTCTACTCACTCTCTGCACCTGTTAGCAGGGTTGCCGCCAGAGACGTTCCGATCCCTTGCTCCAAGGTGTTGGAGGATGCCGTGCTACCGGGAGTCAGAGACGTCGTGGACGCAATTGTTGCCATATCGAAGTTGTGAGGTCGGAATGGATGAACTCGTGCTGGGATTTCTCGGCTGCAGCGTGACAGAGGGCAATATGCTCCCAGACAAGAGGGATGCATTCCCCAATAGAATCGGGATTGGGCTGTCCGAGGTCGGAATTCCCAACACTGTCGTGGTCTCGGCCGTAGCAGGGAGCATCGCGGGAAAGGTTGACCCAAGCAAGATCAGAAATCCGATCAAGCGTGCACATCTGGCAACCTGGCAGAGCCGCTACCCGAGGTTCATTGCGGTTGATCGACTTGATGGCGAAATCATCTCACGACATCCCCGTGTTGTCTGTGTGTTGCTCGGACAACCGGAGAGCTTCCAGACGATGATTCCCCTCACACACTTCGAGGAGAGTATCACCCGTATCGTCTCTCGTCTATCGAGCTGCAGCATCTCGGCCATACTGGGCACGCTTCCATGGAAGGCGGACCACTTCTACTCGCGCAAAATGCTCGGTGTATTTTCCATCTGGGGCGACGCATCACCCGAGAGGACCTCACTATACAACGACGCCATCCGCAGGGTCGCGGCGCACTGTGGCATTCCAGTGGCGGACCTTTTCACGACGTTTCAGGGCAGGCCCGAGCTGCTGTTCCCAGACGGAGTCCACCCGAACCAACAGGGGCATCAGGTCATCGCCGATCTATTCCTTGACAAAATAAGATCATGCATACACGTTTCGAGGGAGTAGGAATGACTGATGTCCCTTTGGATCTGCTCTTTGAGAACATGGCGTCGGGGAAGATCATCCGGGCGCACTTCAGTGAGGGTGATTGGGTTTCGGCTTCGGCCGTTCTCGTGGTTGTCGAGACGGAGAAAGCCGTATTTGAGGTGGCAGCTCCCTGCGACGGGTATCTCCGTAAGGTGTACGCAGGTGTCGGTTCCGAGGTCCCCGTCGGTTCGATCCTGTGTACACTGACCTCTGCCGAGCAGGACGCTTTTCCCGATAGGTCCGAGGACAATAGAGCCCTTCTTCTCAAGATGTCGTCCGTGTCAGGGAGCGGCCCATCCCCCCGCAATCAGGACCGGGGGGAGGTGCAACAGGACGCGGATGTTGACGGACGCATCAAGGCACTTCCCGCCGCCCGTCTGCTCGCAAGATCCCTCGGTATCGATCTGGCAGCAGTCAAGCAATTCACCGGCGGGAAGGTGATCAAGGAGGAAGACGTGCGGAGATTCGCCAATCGGTAGCAGCGGCCACGTGGTCCCTGGGTTCAGCGTGACGACAGCCTATACCCCGAACATTTCCCGAAAAAATCCCCACAGATACCTCACCGGTACTCCGCCAACGCGCGACTTCCAGAGCACGTCGCATCCGGCGCAACGCACGAAAGACGCATAGTCTCCCTCGGCGATCCTTCGTCGCATCGTCTGCATTGCATCGCTGTTCCATGTTTCCATCAGGGTCGACTCGTTTGCATTGCTGACAGCCATCTCTCCATTCGTGTCAACGCAACAAGGTACGATGCGACCGTCCCAAAGAACAGACATGGAGTACCAAAGGAACGTGCACGGGGCGTACTGCGGTGCCTTGATCTTCTGGAACTGCAGAAATCGCCCCCCAAATGTGTGCGGTTGTATGCAGCGAATTTCGTTTGGTGCGAGGCCGCCCAGCGATGAAATGATTCGCGCTCGGGCGCGCCGAACACCTTCCGGCTTGTCAAATTCGATCGATTGGAGTGTCGTGAACGGTTTCCTGCTTCGCAGTGTGATCTTAGTCCGTAGCAGTTCCATCGCGTTTGTCAGAACTCCCGGGTAGAAGCCACCAACACGGTATTTCTCATAGCTCTGTTGGTCGTGACCGTCAATTGACAGCACCAACCGGTCTAAGCCGGCGTTGATGAGATTGGCGGAGAGTTCAGGCTTCAGCGCGACGGCGTTTGTGTTGATCTGGCAGCGCAGCCCCTTGGACTTGGCGTATGCCACCATCTCCACGATCCTCGGATGGAGCAACGATTCCCCGCCGAGAAAGAGCATGGCATCGTGCGCAAACGCGGATGCTTCATCGATGACCTTGGTGAAGAGGCCGAACTCCATAAAGCCCTTGGAGCTCGCCGGTGTGAGTCGCGACGGGCACATCGTGCACCTGAGATTGCACACGTTTGTCGGCTCGACCCAGATCCTCAGGGGTGCAAAGCTCAGCGCCTGCGACTTGCGGGAGTAGCCTCGGTACACGTGCCACAGTCGGATCAGCAGGTCGCTCTTCTTCATTGACATCCCGTTCTGGAATGGTCGTGCCTTCGCGACGGATGTCGCCGCGCTCACGAGGATGGGCCGCTCAGACCTTCTGTGCGACCATGTGCAAGAGTATACGTGAGCTTCGTCCCATACGGCAAGAGCCGCGCGCGCCGATCTCTGCGATGGACCTTGCGCTGTCCTCAAGATATATTGTTCTGGTGAGTTGTCTCGCGGCCAGCCTGTCGACTGAGGTGTCGCGCGCAGGAAGAAGAACCAAGGCATCTGCAGATATCCCACCCATACCTGTTGAGGCCGTGCATGGATCCCTCCCCGGCTGTTTGTCCGCTCTGCGGGGCACCTGGTCGAGTTCGAGTGCCGGAAGTGCGTGACTACCTGCTGCACGATGGCCAGTCACCGGCATTCTCCGTCTTGCAGTGCGACCGGTGTTTGATCGCCTACTCCACCCCCGTGATGTCTGACGAAGAGCTTTCTGCATACTATACAGACGAGTACGTGGCCAAGTACATCGTCCTGCCGTGGCTGCAGCGGACTGCGCAGCGGTGGAAGCTCCTTTCTGAGGCGAGGCATTTGCGTAGCCTGTTCCCACGCGAGCACCAGCCCTCGGTCTTTGAGGCCGGAGCAGGCTGTGGCAATTTTCTATCAGTCGCAAGAGATGCCGGCTTCGCAGTGGCCGGGTGCGAACCGTCGGCACCGGCGCGAGAAACAGCACAATCAGCGTTCGGTCTCCGTCTTCAGCCCAGGACTATCGCCGAGATGTCATTTGACCAACGGCACGATGTCGTGGTTGCGCGGCACGTAATCGAGCATCTCGTTGACGCACGGGTTTCGCTCGAGAATCTATTCAGCAACGGGCTGAAGAGCGGGGGCGTGTTGTTCCTCAAACTTCCTGTCATTGACAGCTGGGAGCCGAGGGCGTTTGGGAAGTACTGGAGTGGTTGGGACGCTCCGCGTCACCGGTTACACTTCACATCCGGAGGCATTCGGAAGCTGCTGACGCAGATTGGATTCTCAGGCATCACCGTTCAACGTGAGGTGGTCCCGATGGAGTGCATCTATAGTATGACATCGGCCCTTGGTGGTCGACGACAACTTCTGGGGAGATTGTTTGCCGCCCTCCCTGGCAGGACCATCGCCGCCCAGGTTGTGTCGCTTCTACTCTCCCCGCTCGGAGCCGGTCGCATGACTATCATAGCGCGTAAGTAGTTTGTCACGCCATCCGTCAACTTCGTGTGAGTGCTGCCCATGCGCACTCCATGAAATCCATCGTCGCGCCCGCACCGTCCCTCGTCATCGGGCGTATATAGGGTTGGGGACAATTTCAGGCGCCACGAGAATCTATCCAGAATCTTTCCAATAGGAGACCCTCGGATGAGAACCTCCAGAGCAATCGCCATCGAACTAGTCGTCGCATCCTTCCTGGTCCTGTTCCAGGAACTCACGCTCATCCGATGGGTGGCGACGCA
>Ga0315284_10005488_pt1 | contig 18018 bp, 33 predicted proteins | sample YL17G09_16_MG_FD_203696 | JGI IMG/M metagenome (GOLD analysis project Ga0315284, IMG submission 203696) | Sediment microbial communities from Yellowstone Lake, YNP, Wyoming, USA - YL17G09_16 | ecosystem: Environmental > Aquatic > Freshwater > Lake > Sediment | place: USA: Wyoming | collected...
TTAATATGTGGTGAGTGCGGAAAAGAATTTGAGAAAAACCAAGTCACTCACGAAAGAGCCGTTTTATGCGGGCGAACGCATTTTTATTGTTCTATTAAATGTTATCAACAAAATAGACCCCGACGCAAAAAATCCTTATGTTCTACGAAAAGTATAATATATTTAATATGTAGCGAATGTGGAAAAGAGTTCGAAAAAGAAAGAAAAGAATATAATCGTCGGATTAGATTGGGTGTGGAGAAATTATATTGTTCATTATCTTGTTCAGGAATTAATGGCAATAGAGTTTCGCCGCGCGGATTTGCTATCGATCGTTCTCTATCTGGTAGAGGTAAAGTTTGGGCGCCAGATGATTTGTCACCATTCAGATGGTATATGCGTCGCTGTAAGAATAGGGTGAATAAAAAAGGCATCACTGATCTTACAGAAATATATCTCAAAGATTTATGGGCACAACAAGCAACCATATGTCCGCTCACAGGATGGAAACTTCAATTACCTCGATGGACAAATGGTTGGAGTAAAGACGAACCATTCTGTCCGAGTAGTGCAAGTCTTGATCGAATAGACAATACTTTAGGATATGTAAAAGGTAATGTAAGATTTATTGCTGTAATGGCTAATTATGCAAGAAACATTTTCACTGATGAGGAGGTAATTAAATTCGGTAAAGCGGTAGCAGAATACAATAAATCTAAATAGATTTATATTAGGGGCCGAAAAGTTTCGACGGCGACTGACATTTATTTTTGCACACAATGGGAATGTTTGATACCATTCAATTTCAAACACATTACCTGCAAATGATTACGCAGAACCCGAATTTTACGCTCAAGCAGCGTAAATGAGGCGGTCAGTTAGTAAGATAGTTCTGGTAACTAATTGATTGTAAACCCACGAACATTCTTTTGTAAGAGGACTATCGGCTCACAAAGCAGGTAGCAAACCGAGATAAAGAATGAGAGCTTGGTTATTAAGTATTGCCTAACCACTTAATAGCGACTTGAAGAATGGCTCGACCGAACTAAATTTCGGAATACTATATTAGTATATCGGCTGACTAATATAAAATATGTAAGCCTGATCAAGTGTGTGGATGAAAAAATAAATTATTTTGTCGGACCCGATTGCAATATCGGCGGCTCCACTAACTGTATGAAATCATTAAGGAATATCACAAATGAGAATGGGTCCCGAATATGTGCGTGTGCAGTTGGTCTTGCAATTCTGGTCTGCAAATGATTATCAATCCTGATACTGGTTTACCTACAATTGATAGGGTGAACTGGAAATTGATTTGCGCTAATTGCGGTAAGGATTGGGGTAATTCCCATATTAGTGGCGATGGCAGTTGTGTGGATTTACCGGGTTCTTTCTGGAAACGCTCAAAAGCATCTCCTAATATGAATGGAGATATTCTTCCAGAGAATACTTGGAAGTATACTCCAAGCTTTAAGCCTAAGTCTCGCGAGTGTCCATGTGGAATTGCGCGAGTTGATTGCGATTATCATAAATGAAAAAACAATACACCTTCGTACTTAACTTCGGATATGTAGAAAGTTCTGGTCTTTCTGTCTATCATTGGCAGGGCGGACCTTTTGAGCTTTACGTTTTAGATGCCGGTCGATTCAAAAAAGAACACGGCATTCATTCAGGTGAAGCTTTCAAAGAATTGATTGCAAAAAAGCTGCAAGAGAATGATACCGTAACAGTATTACTTAATGATACGATGGGATTTGGATCAAGCTGGATCGAGGAAGCCTTCGGTGGTTTGGTTCGCGATAATACTTTTTCAGCTTACGACTTACACAAAAAATTGACTATCGAAGCGGATGATAAGAGTCTTATTACCGAAGCGTGGTCTTACATAGATGGATAAATAATGTTTTGCACCCATTCACATAACTTACTTAACGCCGCCGCTTCGCATTATATCCGTCTTGGATACCGGATTGGTATCACTAAAAATAAAGCCCTGGTACACGATCGTCATTCGAGATTTTGTGATCCCAAAAGTTGGGACGGCATTTCTATTATCTTGGAAGGCTTGGTCTGCGTAGATATGGATTGCTTTACCAATCTTGGTGTCCAATTACCTCCTTCTTTAAAAGAAAGAAGTCCCCGCGGTTTACATTTCTTGTATCGACTTCCCCCTGATAGGGCAGGACAAACTATAGTTGGTTGGAGAAAGGGAGTGGATCTTCTAACCAGAAATCTTCACGCGAAGTCACCATACAATGATGCCTTCTTTTCGGGACACGTTCTTTGCAGCCCATCAAAAGGATATAGTAGGCTGTATCCGTATGCTATTCCGGCTAGGAATGCCCTGCCTATTGCTCCCAATTGGCTTCTCGATATAATTTACAAATAAGGTTCAAATGAAACTTTCCATTATCATTCTTTCCGCGCTCACAATGATTGCTTGCGATAAGAGCGCAAATAATAACCCACAACGCGAAACTCCGCCAGAAGTAAAGGTCGATCTTGTAATGGCTCAAGCCATTTTTAATGAGCGCTGTGCCGCTTGTCACGGCGCCAATGGTGACGGTAAGGGTGCGGCGAGCGCTGCGCTCAATCCCAAGCCAAGAAACTACCACGACGCGGCGTGGCAGGCATCGGTTACCGATGAGCAAATCAAAAAGGTAATTGTCTATGGCGGCGCGGCAGTGGGCAAAAGCCCCATTATGCCGGGTAGTCCAGACCTTGATAGCAAGCCAGAGGTGGTCGAAGGGCTTGTAAATATTATCCGCCAGTTCGGTAAGTAAATGATTGAGCAAATCGTTGCATATTTCTTTTGGGTTATCGCACAACTTAAACCCATTCCTAAATGTAAAAAATGTAAGGGGTCTCGGTTTATTAGCTTAAACCAACCCCCTTGGGGAAATACCGCAATCTCTTGCGACGCCTGCATCGATTTAATTTAATTTGGGCAATAGGTTCCACGGTGGAACAGCAGGCTGTAAACCTGTCGCTTTACGCACAGATAGTTCGACTCTATCATTGCCCACTACCGATTACAGTAATGTAAGAGGTATGGTGGAGGGCGCCGAGAAATCGTCGTCCCTACGATTTTACAGAGAGAAAACTCTGTAAGATCAAACAGTTTTATGCCAATGGTTTCTGTAAAAAACCAAGGCTCTAATTATGGCAACTTAATACTAGCATACCGGGAAGGGTAATGTATGGTTCAAATCCATCTATGCGTCTCCACGTATTTATGTTGCAAGTCGTTCTGTTATTGGTTGGAGCTAATAACAGGGCGCAATTTGGTCCCATAGTTTAAAAGTAGAACAATGGATTTTCACTCCATCAACGACGGAGCATTACCGTCTGGGATCACTAATCTAAACCCATAGTAGAAGAAAATAAATTACTTTTTCTTTTTAGGCATTTAATCGTGCCCATAAATTAGTATTATGGTATGAAATCTCTCTCCAAACTTGTTAGTCTCGCCAATCGATTTACCAAATATGCCGATGAAGTGGATAGTTCTATAGTCACTTTGATGGTTAGACCTATTGCAAATGCAATTATAGAACGAGAGGCTCAAGAATTACTAATGAAATTAGTAGCTCCAGTGCTTCAAAAAACTGGCGGAGATGTAAGTCTTGGTGGAAACTTTTTTACTAATGCACGGCGAGCTGGAAGTTCTTGGAAAGTAACTAATTGTACAATAGATTCTAAATCAACCGGCAATGATGCTGTTGATGCAGCTATGACAAAGGTTACTACAATATTGGTTAGTCATATTGTTAGCGCTTTACAAGCGGAGTTGGCTAAAAAAGCCAGCCTATTAGTTGGTGATACCATTACTAATCATCAGACCCAAGTGAATAGTAAAGAGATTGGTTTTTAAGAAGACTGATAGTTCTAAGGATTCTAACTCTGCCAAAGATAAGAAGACTCCAAAAAAATTCTTTGAAGAACTTGCGGAAGAGGCTGGAAAAGCAGCCAAATTCTTTCTACCACGCCCATATACAAGTGCATATGTATGTGAGCGTGAATAAGGGAAGGTACTATGAGTCACAAAAAGAAAAACACTAAAAAGAAAACAGTAAAGTGTGCTTATTGTGGCAGAGAGAAAGTTCCTGTTACTAAAAAAGGATATATGAAGCCCCACGTAAAAACTGATGGGCGACCTTGCTTGCTAGTGAATATTCCATAATGCAACACCGTTATCGCTGTCAGTTGTGCAAATGGGATGGACCTGAGAATGAGCCGGTAGCTGATACCGCCGCTTATATGAAAAAACGAATGGAAGACATTCCTGCCGGTGACACAGCGCGGCGACCGCCGGAAAGCCGAATGGTCAGACTCCCTAAACGCACGACAAGATTACTTACGGTAATCGGGACAACTGGCGACGACGGGGTTATCATCTTGACCGCTTATGGTGGTCCCGCAGCGGAACGTGAGCCCAACGATCCATCGTTAAAGAGCGATGAAGAAAAAGCTATTGCTTCTTCTTTCTGGTCTGGTCACGCCCTCGCAGACGAATAAGTTCCTACTATCACTATTAGAAAGAAATTACAATGAGTGTAAGCGATATGTATGTGGTTGTAGTGACACACGCCAAAATTGCCGCGCTCAATGATTTGATGGCAATTATCCTTCCAATGTTTCCTAACGATAGGTTTGCCATCGTTGGGTCTGAAGACAAGGGTTATCAGCTTCGTGTGTTAGGTTTGGGCGACGAGAAGGCTCCCCGCAAGATTGCCGAACCCTTCCTGAAGAAGTGGAAGCCGAGTGCGGAACTTCTTCTAGAAGAAGCTCTTGCTAACCGCAACTTAGAGCAAATGAAAAAGGATGATGCGGAATACTTTGCCAATAATCCTAGACGAGAAACTGCTCCAGTAATGCCATTGGCAATCAAGCGTAAGCGTGGTCGTCCCCCGAAGATCAAAGTATATGAAACATTAGATGAGGCAATTAGTGTAGAATGAAAACTCCTGATTTTTATGCTATTGAATACAATTCAAGTTCCGAACCCATTCAGCCTAATAGACCTGCCGTTATACTTACGGTAAGATTTATCTATCACAGCACGTTGCGCGATCAAATGTATAAGGCTATGGATCTTCGTCCTGCCGATGTGTGTCCTGCTCGGGAAGGCAATGTTGTATATAGATTTCATCTTGACAACAAAGACGTTGGAGAAAAATATGCCAAGCGTCTTCGCAAGATTGGGCTAACTGATGTTACGGTGCGTAGAACAAATGAAGCGCAATAAATTTCATTGGACACTGGAGACGAGGGGCGCCATCGATCGTGTGCAAATGCACTTTCGTTATCATAGGGAATCGCAGCCTGATAATGAAATTGGTTTCGGCATTGAGTTGATGCCGCGCAAATGGAAATTTTGGCATCATCGGCTTGCGTGCAGATTGAATATCTGCTTATGGATAATTCACTTATGGTTTGATTATCCTTACCCTAAGCCCAAGCCCACCCATTATGCAAGAAAAGATCGATGATTATCCTTACTATAATTCTCGCAATTACATTGCTTATAAGCGTATCCTTCAATCTCTATATGCATCATCAGTCCTTACAAACTTACACGATGATATCTCATTTTAGAGATAACGCAGTTAGCGAGATTGATTATTTAGAAGTCGATGTAGATCAATTAAAAGAAACTATTGGTAAGGTTGATTACCGCCAGTGTGCCTCTACATTAGAACGTATGGCAAAAACCCGTGGCACCGATAAAATGATTCTCCTTGGGCAAACCGAAGGGTTGCGTGAGGCGGCAGTTTATTTGCGGCATGAAGCCAAGCGTATTGGTATAAAATAATGTTTAAATCTGCCTCATATAAAACAAGAAACGTATATGGAAATTCTATACTATCTATAGTAGATGATACGTTTCGCACGGCAACGTCCGCCCCCGTAACGCATCCAAATGACGGTGCGGTAAGTTTATTAATATCTATTATATTAGAGTATCGGCGGCGCCGTTTGCCGATTGCTCCCAACGTTGCGTTATTTTATTTATGGTGTGCGGGTCGCTCCAAAAATCTTATAAAGATTATGGAAACCGATCGCGCATTAGTAGATGCTCGCTGTGTTTCTATAAAATATAGCACTAGTATTTATCCGTGTGTTTTGCGTCAAATTGAGCAGCGTCGATTTGGAAAGTAAATGTTTAAATCTCTTTCTTATTATACTTATTATACTCGCGAAGAAGATACAATAATCTATCGCCTTAATGATGATAATTTTATTACATACATTCGCGCGGCGGGGCACGGTGCCCTTCGAGAGTCAATCGTTACTTTAGCCATTCTCAAAACATATGCTGGGCGCAACCTTCCCGTTGCGCCCAACTTGGCAAGATTCTATGTCTGGCAGTATAAAAAACAAACAAGTATGTTTGAAGCAATAGAACGCGATCATACGTGGCTGAATTGTAGGTTCGACGAATATAAGTGTGTTGATGGTAGTTGTTGGTTGGAGGGTTGTGATCAAAACTATTGTATATATTATCCGTGCGTGCGGAGACAAGTGCGACAACTCTTATTTAGTAAAAACTTATTTTGAGTGCCCCTTAAGCATTAGTGGTGATGCACCGGTTTTGTAAACCGGATAATTCAGTTCAACTCTGAAACGGGGCTCTAAATAATAACAACCCTATAAAGGACACAATGGCATACACATTGCTGATTGTTTCTAAACGCTGTCCTCCATTCAAAAATAATCGTCGCCAATCTATTCCTTTATGGGATATCGTTCAAACAAAAGAATGTAATACTCCAAGCGCAATGTCAAAGTTTTTGCGCAACAACAATCTTTTTTTTCGCGGGCTTCCTTACGGAGATTCTCTCAAAGTAGAAGTCCATAAAGGGGCTTACGGTAAAGTTGATTGGTCTCATCGACCGATGGTGATTAAATCCATTATACCGCAAGGTAGTCGGGCATATAGACCGTGCGTTCATTTCGCTGACGGCACAGTGCAAGACCTGACAACATTTCTCCACGAATGGAAAGCCAGTGCGCTTTAAACATTTTTTTAATGGGTTCGCCTTCGCGCGCGAAATTTATAAATTCAATCTTCTTTTTTCGGTAGAAAAACACGGAGATGATGTTACGTCTCCCAGCTACGTTCGTTTAGTGTTAGTGGCGTGGTATCATTATTTTGATTTCTCTTTTCCTATTAAAAATAAAAGAGGGATATCATTTGATATTGGAGCCCGCCCAATTACTTGTAGAAAAACTTGGCCGTGGACCAAAGAGGATTAGTTATGAATTACATCAAAAGCCTGTTGAATTACTTGTGTTATCGTTGCAATGGTAATGGTTGTCGCGACTGTGGTTAATCAGTATCCAAGCATATCGGCATACCGTAATATTAGGTATCAGGTAATGAAGCAAAGAATTAAGATGGGCACCTACGAATGGTGCGGAGTGTTGGCGATCAGTTTTGCCACCATTAGTTTTATGTGTTTTGTAGCAAGTATATATTTATACTATGCGCGCAATTAATTAGGAGAAAAGATGATTGCATTCTTTGATAAAGAAGATATTGTCGCGCATGAGTCACCCGTTCCCCGAGTCGAAATTGCCACACAATGGAAATCTCTTCTTGAAAAAGAAAAAAAACTTCGACTGTTTATGAAAGCTCATTCTGCCGATGAACCCTTCATTGGGTTGTATTCGGTTGATGCTTGGGTTAGTTTGCCCGACGTTGAGGATACTCTCGGTTTCTTTTTCAAACAATTAGCGAAAATGGGTCATCAAGATATTTATATTTTTTATTATCACGATGACGGCTATGTGGCTTTCGGCGGACAGAATTCCACAAGCATCTTAACTCTTTTCAATAAAATTGAAATGAAAATGTATGCCGCTTGTATGCGCACATTAATGGAGAAACTATGACTATTAGAGTTGGAGACTATGTTACCACGGCACGCTGTCGTGAACGAATGCGTGTGTTAAAATTGTGTAAAGGTTCGTGGAGCCTCAAACCAATGCTTGAATGCCACGATCCTCTACAACATAACGCTACGGTTAATATCTACACCGAAGAAGTAATTAATCATTTTCCACAGAAAGATAGTAAGGACGATGACAATCCTCAGATGTAATATCCTAATTAACGAATTAGGAACGAAACAATTTGTTCCATTTGCAGTTGAAGATGACGTGAAAGCAGTGCTTATAAATGATAGCGTAGTTGCTTTTAATGTCTTTTCAAGTGGCGATAAGATTGATATGAGAAGTCACCCTCCCTTCCACGCTATTATTCCTTGCCCGCATTGTGGCACGGATAATGATCGCAAGCATATTGCCACCAAGCACATTGATCCGAGACTCGGCTCGGCTCTATCTTGATACAGGCAAGCGCCGTGCCAAGCGCATGAGACGCTCTTGAGACGGGCGCTTATAGTTTAAATGGTTATATTATGGGCTCGACGCAATTGTCCAATTACAAAATTGTAAAGAGGTCGCTTCCAGTATTGATTAGACGGGTTCCTTCAATACTGGAACGATTACTATTTGGTATTCAATGTATTGGTTTCTGTGCTGATGAAACTAATATGGAGCAGGCAGAAAACTGTAGGAAATTTTGTAGTCGAGAACTATTCAAACGATTACTGATCGCAAATATAACTTTTATAGTTCATACTATACTATATATCGTCTCGACTCACGCCTTGTGACTCGAACTATAAATTATACTCCATAACTCAATTAGTAGAGTGACAAGCTGTTACTTGTAAGTTCCTGGGGCAGAGCCAGGTGGAGTAGCTAATATGATTAATTCAGAACACGAAGTATATTGCATTGAAACTGCGATGCAATACGCCAGACATTCTGATACTTGGAAAAAGTATCTGCATGCGTTAGAGCATATGTTAAAGCTTCAACTCCAATTCCTAATGGAACAATTTTCAAATGAAACTATCCACAGATCAAATCACCGCGCGCGTTATTGATTTCGTTAAACATAATCCCGGTTGCACCGCAATTGAATTAGTTTGTGGCATTGAAGAATTTGGAGAGGATCTTGCGTTGGACCTTCCCACACTCCTCACAAATCTTGTGGAAGATGCGTCGTTGATTGAGGTGAAATGTTTTATGCCGCCGGTCACGATGTGCGGGACGCGGCTTGCTGCGTATTGCCAAATCAAGCCTCTATTCTTTATTAAAGGCACGCGGCTTGAAGTGATGGGATCTAAAGCAGATCAAACGCTTACGGTTTTCGGTTGTTTGGCAAACCAAGAAAATATTGGCGGCAGAGAATTTCCAGCCGGAACTTCGATCAGGATCATTAAAAATTAATGAGACTTATATGAAAAGCACTTATCGGCGTACCGTATTGCAGAACACAAGTATCTGCGATCAGAAGAATGTTCTTCCATCAATCAGAATTGCCGAGGGCGAGGTCGGTTGGACAGAAGCCTACAACAATTGGCTTCACAATAAAAATCCAACCGACAGCCCAGATTGGAAGCGTGGGGTTTTTCTCCATTTCGAACAAATGGAAATCGAAGAAGAACCTTCGACCACACAATCATATTCGTTCTTCAAACCAATTAGTTGGACGGAATGTTTTATGTTACTATGCGTTCTGTTATGTTTATGTATGTTTGCGTGGATAGCGCTTGACTTTGTCGGTTGGAGAGAAACCGGATTTTTAAAATGACAACAAACAATCCATACAGAACCAACTCTCCTCCGCCCTCCGAACCAATGATCAAGTCCAAAACCAATCCATCCTACGCTATAGCGATATGGTGCCTCGGCGCCGTCGTATCTCTTATGGGATTGTGTGTCTTGTTTCCTGGCGCATATGTTCTTGGTATGTGGGCATCTAGCGTATTACGCTGGGATTTTTCCAACGCCGTAAATCCAGCAGGGTGTTATTGGGGTATTGGTCTCGCTATCATAGCAGTGCCATTTGCGTTTTTCTTTCTATCTAAATACGTGGGGCGCCTCATTGTCGAATAATGTAATCTCTCTTCGCCGTCCCATCGGTGTTGGTAGTCAAGTAGCCTTACGAAGATTGGATAAAAATAAACCTCTAGCTAAAACCATATATACAATCAGCCGTATCGAAGGTCGAAGTTTGTTTGGCTATCAAGTGGGCGATCCTCAACCTGGCGTTGAGAGATGGATCACTAAAGATTACAAAACTCCGTTGTCAAAAACATTTGATGGCGAGACCTACACGCTGATCATCACACACCTTGACGGACAGCATCTCGAATAGACTTATTATGTGCCGCAAAGGTTACTTTGTTTAAAGAGGCACGAATTACATAAAGCGAAGATAAGAAATACACGATAATAAGTTGAACTTCAAATCTTCTGTTAGCTTCATTACAACGGGTAGATTAAACAATAAGTTGTTTAGTGAAGGTTCAAGTCCTTCTGGGGCTTCTAATGAATCATACGGCATATACGAAACAGATTCCACCATTCTTCCAGAGCTTATTGGGGCAGATAAACAAGATCAATCTGTTTAGTTTTCAAGAGCAAGATTTTCCTTTTCCTAATGAAGTGATTCATTATCAGCCGTATAAAGCTGGCATTAATATTTATACGTCAGTGATAATTAAATTATCCCACGAGTTAGCCCACCTACTCGAAATCAAGGATAATCGTAGGTTAACCCAATTTGATTTTGGTATTAAAAACTATTTTCCCAAAACCGCAACAGGACAGTTGCAAGCGGTCGCTCGCGAAGCGCGCGCCCGTGGGATACAAACACGTTTGGTCCAATTGGGATTTGGAAACGAAACTCTCCTTATTCATAGGGCTGCCGATCTTCTAGTCAGATCATTTCCTATTGCACGGTTTAATTCCAAAAAAGAACTTTTGGAATGGTCAGCCGCGATCACGCAGGCAACTTACAATGATTGGTCGAAAGAACGAATCGTTGAAGAGTGGAAGCGAAAAGCAGAATTTATCAATCATTGGCTGGAAACTTCCGAACCAGATCAATTAGATTATGAAGCGCATCTGAATAGATATAAAGAAAATGCCGAATGGTCTTCATCATCAAGATAACAAAATGCGTCTCAAATTAAAAGAGCATTCTCGACATTATTATTTGGGTATGGCGGCATTCTCTTTGAGAAGAAATGACTTCAAAGAAGTGCATCTCAATATGCAAGTTGTGGAGAGATTGCAAATTGAAATAGATGACTTGATGAAAACCATTATGATGAGCAATTATATTGCTCCCGTATTGGAACGAATGTGGTAACCCTTACGAAAGAAATTAAAATGAACCCCTTGTTTAATTCCCAATCTTCTGGCGTCGAAGCAACTGATACTAAAAACTTGTCCGGCGGAAAAGCTTATAAACTTTCCACGCAGGTGGCACTTGCAAAGTATGCCGTTACCGGCACCTTCAATGATACTTATCAGGTTGGAGCCGCCGAACAGTTGGATAAAGTTCTAAAGCTTTGTCAAGAGAGCGAGCCCGAATTTATTGCCAAGCTTGCAGTGTATGCTCGTCAGCATGGGCAGATGAAGGATACTCCATCTTTCCTTGTGGCATATCTTGCCAAAGAGAATATTGGTTTGTGCAAGCAGGTTTTTTCTCGTGTCATTGACAATCCCAAGATGCTGCGAAACTTCATTCAGGTTTTGCGCTCTGGTGTTGTTGGGCGCAAAAGCCTTGGCACCGCTCCCAAGAAACTGGTTCAGGGATTTTTGAATGGTCTTACTGACGAACAGCTTTTCAAAGCTGATGTTGGCAATAGTCCGTCACTCCCCGACATCATTAAGATGATGCATCCGAAGCCGGCTAACAAAGAGCGCGAGGCTCTGTATGCTTACCTAATTGGTAAGGAGCAGAAGAAGGATGCGGATAAGGATTATCTTCTGCCTCTGGCAACTCACTTTGAAGCTTTCAAGGCTGGCAAGTCATTGGACATTCCTAATGTTCCTTTCCAAATGCTTACTGCACTTCCGCTTACCAAAGCGGATTGGACAAAGATTGCTGAACGCGCATCTTTCAATCAGACGCGTATGAATCTCAATACCTTTACTCGTCACGGAGTATTTGAGAATCCCGCGATGATTGATATGATCGCGGCGAAACTTTCTAATCCCGACGAAGTTAGAAAGTCGCGCGTGTTTCCGTATCAGCTCTTTACAACGTATATGAATGTGTCTGATGTTGATCATAAGATCAAGAATGCGTTGCAAACAGCAGCGGAAATCGCTGTAGAAAATGTCCCCACAATTGAGGGAGACGTTTATATTGCACTCGACACCTCAGGCTCTATGGGTCATAAGGTCACGGGTAATCGTGGCTCTGTCACCACGAAGACTCGATACATCGATGTGGCGGCGTTGATTGCTGCCGCTATCTGTCGAAAGAATAAGCACGCTGTTCTGGTTCCTTTCGATACAGAAGTGCGTAAGGTGGATATCAATCCATTCGATAGCGTTATGACCAATGCGCAGAAGCTTGCGGACCTTCGCGGCGGCGGGACGGATTGTTCAGTCAGCCTTGCCCATCTCAATAAGATGAACGCCAAAGGCTCCGCCGTTATCTATATCTCGGATAACGAATCGTGGCGAGCTTATACTGGTAAGAAGTATAAGGGCGGCACCGGCATGATGGAAGAGTGGAATATCTTCGCCAAGCGTAATCCTGGTAGCAAGCTTGTGAATATCGATATCACCCCAAGTGATACGACGCAGACTGCTACGACTCCGAATACTTTGCTTGTTGCAGGTTTCTCGGATATCGTGTTTGATGTTATTGCTGATTACTTCCGCGGCTCCAATACAGAGGAGCATTGGCTTGGAATGATTAACGAGATCAAACTGTAATTGATTTACGTTACTACAAATAGTAAAGGTCGTGGAGTCTATGCGCTCCACGACCTTGCTAGTAACAATCAGTTGGAGGCTAGCGTGATTCCAGTAGGATGCGATCTAATCGGTGTTGCCAACGCCATCAAGAAACAATGCTGTACGAGCGCGTGCGCAACAAAATTATTTTCTCCAATTGTAGGTTGTGCGGCTGATGTTATGACGGCATCGCAATGTACGATATACGATGCTATTATCGTATATTCTGGATGCGATTGCGACTTTGTTCCCGACCCAAACCCCATTGAGCAGGACGTTCAAAATGATCCTTAAACTGCATACACTTGCGTGTAAAGTAAAAGAAAATGATATTTGAAGTTCATCACTGGAAATTTGGCATTGACACTCAGGTGCGCACTACCACTCTTGTGGATGCCGTTTCCAAAGAAGAAGCCGTAATCGAGTATAATGTGGTAGCAAAATTACGCAAAGATTATCCTCACTTTTGGAATGAAGCAAAGATTGGTGATGTGTTCATTCCTGAAATTCTTTATAAGAAAGTAAAAGTAAACTTATGACAACAGTTCAAGTATTGGGTTATGGGGCTGGGCTAACATATCTAATTGGGGTTGTGTGGTTTTTGTTCTTGGAACGAAGGGCTGGCTTTCTGTTTTGGCGATTGCTTACAACAGTCTTCTCGCCACTAACCGTGCCGCTTCTTGCGTTAATTGGAATTACCCTTATGGGTATGGAGAAGTTCTTTTCTTCGCAACCATCGACTATTAAGAAATAAATGATATGAGCCTATATATCAAAAATATTGGTAGCCAGAAATTTCGTGTGATGCTCCACAATGGCACAACGGAAGATTTGGAAAGCGCAGGCGCTTTGCCAGATGGCAGACCAACTTTTTGGCTCAATGGAAAAACTCCACTTGAATGTTTTGACCCCACCAAGGGTCACGGCAATAGGCTCATAGCAAAAGGTCATCGGCGCGATGTAGAGCGTAACGAAGTGTTAAACCAAACTTGCAGAGTGTGTGGCAAGAAGGTTAGAACATATAAGGGCTAACCTGAAAACCCAAGCGGTTGGAAGTCCGGGATAGACGGACGGACAGTTGGAAAGAACAACGCTGCATCCTAGTTGGTGGTAATCAATAAATTAAATAAAAAGTTTAATTATAATTGATTCATAGGTTCGACCCCTATGATGCAGGCAAAGAAAGGTAACGAGTAATGGCGTTTTTAACAAATATGGTCTTCTCATCATCAGATGGGGTCTGCAAGCATTGCAATTGTCGTAAGGGAAGGCATTGTAATTCGTTCTGCCCTAGCAGAGACGGTAAAGGATTTACGCAAAAATGCTTCGCATTTAGCGGCAAATACCGCACATCCAAATGTGATAAAAATAGAAATCCCAAACAGTATGGACGGTATGCCCGGACGTATCCTCAGCGCCGTCCGCAAGGCGGGCGCCTCTCGGGAGCCACGTTCCCCAACGAGAGAGCGCACGATCTCGCCTCGACGGCGCAGGTCGATCGCGCTAGACCCGCTGCCAGTGAAACCCTTGGAGCCGTGCTTAACGAGACGCTTGGATGCTTTGTGCCGATCGCTTACCTTGGGGATTCTTTGCTATCCAATCCCAAGCGACCGTACGGTGACTTGCTATGAACTGTAATGATAAAGTTTGCGCCAATTGTAATATCCGTTTAGGTCGTCACGGCTGTCATAATGTATGTCCAGATAAAATGGGTTACATTCCACTTTGCGTGGACCCGGAGTGCTCGCGTCGCTGGCGACGCCGCGTAGCTCTCGAACCTGTCTCTAGATTTAGAGACAGTGGTAAAACGCGATCACCCATCTGTGATAAGAATAGAAACCCAGCACAGTATCCTATAAAGGAGTAAAATGATTTTTCTAATTAAACTAACAGTTAAGGGCGTCATATATATTTACAAGTGGTGGAAGCGCAGATGAAATCTGTCTATGTAAAGTTTGATGTAGCGAGTGAAACTTACGAAGAGGCGTCTTTAAAAGTAAAAGAAACTTTTGAAATTTTAGATGAAATGCTAAAACATTTACAACTGGAAATTAATCCAGATATTCTAAAGACTAGACAATTTGTAAATAAAGTAAAAATGTAAATGAAGTATTTAACTTGGCGATTCACTATGTTCACATTAATTAGTGTTTGCGCATTAATTTCTGTAATCTTCTATTCTCATAGATTCTATGAGAGACACCATTCTGTTAATGTGGTAACTTTTGCCTGTAACGAACCTGGGTTTCCATTAGGACTTACAGTTAAAAACGATAGCGATCTGCGAGTCTTACTCGTTTCAATCTATCTAACTGTAGGCGAACCAGACCGTTCTAGCTCGTTGCGCGTTCATATAGCTGATGATAAAATACTAAACCCCCATACACAACATTCGCTATGTTGGTCTATTCCGACTGTAAGTCCAACTACGGGATTACCTGCCAATAAAGATTGGTGGGCTCTTATTGATAAGACGTTTGTAACTTTCGAATAACGGTTTGGGATAGTAGCTCAATTGGTTAGAGCAGCGCCCTCATAAGGCGACGGTTTGGGGGTTCGAGTCCCTCCTATCCCACTAGGAAATAAAATGAGAAACATTATTCTACTCACTCTAATGGTTGGAATCTCGGCTTGCACGTCCCCTTCGCCCGAATTACGTCCGCCCGTGCCGCGCCCTGAATTACGCCCACCGCCGACCACAGTTAAAACTTGTGCCGATCAAATCAGCCTATTAGATGAGGACTCTTTGGCTCGTGGAGCCTCGTGTCCAGATAACACGAAACTTATTTTTCCCTCTTATTATCGGCAGGGAAAGGTTTTAGTCTTGTGCCAATGTAAGTGAAGGTTGCAATGTTGCAACGTTACATAATTCAATAATTAAATTATAACACCGTCGCTGCCGGTGGTTATCTTATGACAATGCAAACGCTTTCTTATTTAAGGAACATTCGTAATGAACAAAGCATCTGACAATACTCTATCGCTTGATTCTTTTTCCCTAGAAGCTAAAGCTTTGGTGGGACAGGCGCAGAAATTTGCTGACGAACAGAAGTGCCGTTTCTTTGATCCGGCACACCTGCTTGTCAATCTTTTAGATATTGCAGATGTTAATCAAGTCATTAAGTCATTAGGCGTTAATACTGTAGCGCTCAACAGTCAGCTACACTCTTATATAAATGGATTATCAAAAGGGGAAGAAACTTCCTCTCTCTCTCGTGCTACCATTGAGTTGCTCAATAGAGTTAAGCTGAATGTTGATAAACGTCCAGTTACGGCTTTCGATTTACTCTACGCTCTCTCGCAAGAGAAAGCCGGAATTGTCGCGGTTCTATTCAAGAATTTTGATATTACCACAGAGAAGTTGTCTGCCTGTATGCTTACCGAAAAGGGTAAGAATCGAGATTTAGATTCTCCATATTTGACGAACCTTTCTCTGTTGGCGCAGACGGAAAAGATTGAGACAATCATTGGTCGTGACAATGAGGTTCGACGCCTTACTCAAATTCTAGGACGCCGTTCTAAAAATCATCCTCTTTTGGTGGGTGAATCTGGAGTTGGCAAGCGCACAATTGTATTGTCTTTGGTGGATCGCATTCTTTCTAACAGCGTTCCCAAGTCATTTAAAGATATGACGGTAGTTCAATTGAACACCGCCGCGCTTCTTTCGGGTGCAAAAATTCGCGCCGATGTTGAGTTGCGAATGAAGTCGGCACTGAAAACCCTTCAAGGTTATAATGCCGTGCTCTATGTTCGTTCATTAGAATCCTTATTAGTGCCAGGACTCAATCTGAACCTCAACGATCTCTTTGGGATGATGTTTGCCGTTCCCAATCTTCGAGTCATTACTTCCATCTCTCCCGATGGCTTAAAGAAGATTGTAGAGAAAGAGGGCACTCTCATCAAAGAGTTTACTGTTCTTAACATAGAGCCAACCTCACCCGAATGCGCAATTGAAGTATTGCGTGGAGTTGCATCTCGTTATGAAAAGCATCACAAGATTAAAATTGGCGAAGATGCAATCAATACGGCAGTTAAACTCGCCAAGCGATATGTTCACGATCGTTTCTTACCGGAGAGTGCTATCGATCTCTTGGATGAAGCATCATCCAATAAGATGATGGAAGTGACTGGCGTTCCAATTAAGCTTGACAGAGCATTGAGCAGACTTGCTGCAATCAAAGCGCAGCTAACCGGACTATTGGGCGATGATGATGTTGCTAGCAATAAGGCTCGCGGTCTCTTAAATAAAGAAGAGATTATGGTGCGAGATGCTATCAGTTCAATGTCTGACTCTATGCCAAGACTTGAATCCGAAACGGAGAACGAAGCTATTCTTACCGAGGAATCCATTGCAATGGTTCTTGGTGAATGGACCGGCATTCCCGTAACTAAATTCCTCGAAGGCGAAGGCGACAAGATGGCTCATATGGAGGAGCGCTTGTGCAAACGAGTAGTCGGTCAAGATGACGCTATCAAGGCGGTTGCCAAATCCGTACGCCGTAGCTATATGGGATTACGCGATCCCGGCAAACCGATTGGATCATTCTTATGTCTTGGTCCCAGCGGAGTCGGTAAGACCGAGCTAGCCAAATCCCTTGCATCATTTCTTTTCGATGATGAAACGGCAATGGTTCGAATTGATTGTTCTGAATTACGCGAAGCACATCAAGCTCAAAAACTGATCGGTAGCCCTCCCGGTTATCAAGGATCGGAAGAGGGCGGTATGCTTACCGAAGCCGTACGACGCAAACCGTATTGTGTAATTCTTTTCGATGAAGTTGAAAAGGCTCACCCTGATGTTTTCAATTTACTTCTCCAAATGTTGGACGATGGAAGATTGACAGACGGACGTGGACGCACCACCGACTTCTCCAACACTCTGATTATTCTAACATCCAATATTGGTTCTACCAATATCTTGGCAACTGAAGCTTCGGTCTTTGAATCTGAAGAGGGACGAGCTGCACTTAAAGCAATGTTGCAAGTCGAAATGACAAAATTCTTACGACCGGAATTTGTCAATCGTCTTGACGAAACTATCGTTTTCCGCCCTCTTGGCAAAAAGCAGTTAGCTGGTATCTTTGATATTCAGTTACGCATCTTACACAAGCTATTGGCGGAGAAAGAAATTACGGTTAAGGTAACCGAAGAAGCCAAACAAAAATTGGTTGATATCGGATATATTCCCGCCTTCGG
>Ga0315284_10005491_pt1 | contig 18013 bp, 39 predicted proteins | sample YL17G09_16_MG_FD_203696 | JGI IMG/M metagenome (GOLD analysis project Ga0315284, IMG submission 203696) | Sediment microbial communities from Yellowstone Lake, YNP, Wyoming, USA - YL17G09_16 | ecosystem: Environmental > Aquatic > Freshwater > Lake > Sediment | place: USA: Wyoming | collected...
ACAATTTTTTAAAGAAAAACACATTAGACATTACGTTTTATTATTTAGTTTTAAAACAAATCAATCTAATTTCTCGTGCATAATAACATCATCCAACTTCTCGGAAACTTTCATAAGTTTACCCATAGTCTTTTTATTAACTACGCTCTTAGCAACCGTTAAAACCCTGCGCCTTGCCTTTAATAATTCAAATGTATTTTCCTCATACTTTGAAGTTATTTCCACAACCTTATTAACATCCGTTTCAACCTTTTTAATAACTGATAGTTCATACTCTGTTGTCTTATGAATTACTACGGTGTTACATCCTTCGTGCAACTCAAACCTAACTTCATCTATTGTTTTATTAAAGAAGGTGGATTCTCCCCGTGAGTTAAAGGCGGTGAAATCAACAATTATTACATTAACGATTCCAACCTTATCAGTTGTTTTTTTATCGGCTTCTGTACCGACAACTTCTTTTTCTTTACTTTCTTCCATAGCTACTTGATTTTATTTTTTATTTTTAGAACTAAATTATTATTTTTTAATAAATATTTTCATCACAATGTATTTGTACCCACTCCTACTGAACCAATGGTTTTTACCTTCGTTAATCAGGAATGATAAATGTGCTTCTGCTTGTTCCTCTGTAACAAAACCATCTTTCGGTTGGTCTTCAATTACCAAAAATTCATGGCATCCTACATTACCTCGTTGACTATAAACGTAAATAAAATACCGCTTCTCATGTTTAGGTTCTTTAGTTTCAGAACTAATCTTACCGTCATCAAAAATATCATCCAATTTGGCTTTTATCTTTTCCCTGATAATTACAAGGTCTGTTTTGCAACGCTCAAAACCCTCGTTTTTATCTTTTTCGTTTAAAGGATGATACTCGTTTTTATAACCACGAATTAAATCAATAAGGGCATACATCCGTTCCTTCTCCGTAGGTAATGACATGGCTTTTTCAACTCCTTCATTCAGGAGGTTTTTCTTATAAGGCTTCTTGGAATCTTTTGGTTTTTCTTCACTCATGTTAAATTAATTTTATAAGTAAAATAGCTAATAAAATAAAGGAGTTCAATATACTCAAAATTAATGCTATTATCGCTACGTTTGAATATTTTTTATGCCTAATACTCATCTTCATTATTATCGTTATGTGTCAATTTTTGTATGGTTAGGTTTAAATAAATGTCTGAAAAAACTTCGCTATTAGGTATAAAATTTAGTTTTGAAACTAACGTCTTTTTTGAAACAATAGATAACGTTGAGCTTTTAAGATTTATTATGAGCAGGAATTTACATTGTATATGCACGTAAACTCTTGACGAATTATTGAAAGTATTTAAAACGAAATTATGAGTAGTCAAGTGCTTCTCAAAATCAAAGTCTTTACCACGCTTTAACCCGTTTTTTTCAAACAGTTTTTTTATTACTATTTTAATCCATTCCTTCATCACTATCCTTTCCTTTGAAGAAAATTAACAAAATAAGTAACCACCAAGCACTATACTTTATGGCTAATACTATTGCTAAAATAACAATCAGGCAACCTCGTTCCTGAGATTTATCCCTAAATTCTTTTGTGGCTTCATCCAACGGCTTATTGTTAAAATCATCCTCACCTAAATGTCTGTTTTTATCCTCCATTGCCATTCATTCGTTTAAGAGTTTCTACACTTTCTTCTTGAATTAAATCCCGAACTTTAATAGGCTCGTTCCTATCCTCAATTTTCGTGGACAAATCCCTAACGGTAACTCCAAGTGAATTTAACACTTGATGGAATCTCAAATCGGATTGGTTCTCGACCATCTCCGATATGCGTTTTACAATTTCTCTGTTTGCTTCTTGCCTGTTCATTTTAATATGTGTTAATGGAATAAAATTTCAAGTTCTGATAGCGGCTCTAACCCCAAAATAAATTTAGTTTTACCGCTAATTAATAATTTTGGTAGAACAATATCGTTTACCGCCCTGTCAAAAATAATTGTCTTGCCCCAACTTTCAGAATCCACAAGATTGATTACTTGATGATGACCTGATTCTAAGTTTTTGTAATAAATTGACTTCGGCATCTCTCTCCAATTTTTAGCAATTATCCTGATACCCGTAGTCTTAAATTCAAAACCATGTTTTTCAATTGACTGTTTTAACAGGTCAAAATATTCAATAGTTTTATCTGCTGCTTCAACACGAACAGGAATTGAAGAACCGTAATTAATAGCCTTCAAATAAAACTCTGCACCGAATAACACCGCTCTTTCATCTAAGGAAGGGCTTTGGTTTTTTATTATTAAATGATATGGTTTTTTTGCAGTTGAAACGTTATCAGACATTGTGGTTATTTTAGTTATGCAAGTTACTTATTTGGTTTAAAAAACACACTCATTAGTTATAAACATAATTACGTTTTTTTATAACATAAATAGTTTTGTTTTTAAAATAAAGAACCTTGCTCATCATTATTATTCTTTTTTACTATTTTTTTAGTTTTTGTTTCGGGTTTTTGTTTCTTTTCAACGACAGGTTTTGGTTCGGGTACAGGTTCTTTTTTAACCTCTACCTTCTCTCGTTTCGGGTACACAGGATGCTCCTGTTTCTCTTTAAGGAAATCCTTATTTTCTTCTATCGGCATTTCAGTTGGTTTTAATTTTACTTCGGGTTCAATTACTTTTTCAGGTTCAATTATAGCATCAATTAATACAGGTTCAATCGGTTTTACATTCATTTTTTCAGCAGCCAACCTACTGTATTCTTCCTGAGTTTTTAATAAAGCATCGTTGTCGGGTTTCTTAATTCTCTGAAAACTCTCACATCGGTCAAAACACTTTTCGTCAAAATAGAACCAAAAATGAGTATCCTCAATCGGTACATTAATGAACTTATTTTCATTCATTACGTGCCAATAATTTGTGGCGACAAGGGTATATTTATGGTAATCATACAATGCCTTGTATTCCTTATAATCCAAAAACTGCTTTTCGTTTTTAATTATCCCTCTTTGAAGAAGTATGTTTTTAACCTTCTCAACCTTTTGAATAATTAGCTGCTTCTTCTCATTTGTTAAACTTACACCTGCTCTTAATTTCTCTCCCCAAAGATTGCCATCCTTATCACTTACAGAACCCTTCTTTTTTTGACCTGAGTTCTGTTGTTGGTTTTGTTTTAAGTCTAACTTTTTTACCAAGTCTTGCTTTTGATTTGGTATCGGGCTATCCTTCTGTTTCAAAAAGTCGTTATTTTCTTCCATAGGTGGCGTATCCTTTAATCTTATTTTTTTACAAAACTTTTAGTTCTTAAACTAACCTTTTTTTAGGGTGTTTTTTTAAGCGTGATTCGCTTATTTTTTTATTGATTGCTAATTTACGGTCATCAAGTATATCGTACTCGTTATACATCCTGAAAACAGTCCGCTCATTTACATTAAGTATTTTAGCAACGGTAGTAGGTTTAATTCCTAATACATTAGCAAGTTGAAATCTCGACTTTTCACAACCAAGCAGGGTAATTATTGCTTCGGGTAATTCAATTGCCTTTGGCGTTTTTTTAACACAATACAGGCACTCAGTAAAAATATCAAACCCAATATAATCATCAGGTGTTTCCTCTTGAACCTTAATAATTACATTGTTGCACATAATTAATTTTGTCATCGGTGAAGCAGGTTTAACATTATCCTTCTTTTTCATAATCTATTGGTCTTTTAATTGTTGTAAAATCAGTAATGTCATTTGAGTTATATGCCCACCCTGAACCGTTCCAAGTTTCTGTATGCACCTTATCACATCCTTTGCGATAAACCCAATACTTACCATATTTTTCAGGTTTATTTTTCGGGTATTTTAACCAATTTAATACCTGCACTTTTGAAGTAAAGTATTCTTCGGCTATGTCGGCACACACTTTAGCTATTTCAGGATTCTCATCCCGTCCGCCCGTTTTTACAAAAACGGCTTCAAGCATTAATTCTTGTAATTCTGTCATGGTTGTTGTTCTGTTTTTTGTTCGTTATTATTATCATTAAAATTATCTAATTCTTTAAAGAAGCTGTTTTTAACCATTTCCTTTATTGTGTCAACTTCTTCCTTGTAACGTTTATCAACTGATGTTATGTTTATAACCTCTTTATAGGCATACATCATAGTGGAATGGTCTTTATGGAAAACAACTCCTATCTGAGCATAAGGTATTGGATGTTTACAAACCTCCCTACAAAGCAAAGAAACTATCCGCCTGACGTTAACGGAATCCTTATCTCTTGACCCCGAAAACAAAACCGTTTTATTTACCTTATAAAAATCACAAACCACCTCTATTGCGTATAAAATAAACATCTTGTTTTTTAACTTAGTATCAGGCTTGAAGTCATTGGTTTTTTTTACCAAAAAATACTCCTTTTTAAGTTCATTAATAACTTGGTTCTTCACCACATTAACTAATTCTATATCCATGAAGTTTTAGTTTGCAAACTAAATTTATTTTATTTTTCAATTAAATTAGGGTTCTCGTAAACGTTTCCAATTAAATAAAGATTTTCCCAATCATCGTAACGCTCATCGTTAATGGTAACGTTGGTTGTATGGAATCCAATCAATTTAATTTTATTCATTATTTCGTCTTCATTTTCTCCTTCGGGTAACTCGTATTTTGTAATAACGTAATTACCATTTTTAACTGCCCCACCGTAACCGTTTTTATATTCCTCAAACGGATACGTCCAAAGGATGTCGCCTTCATAAATATCTTTTCCGTTTTTGGACTTTCTACCTGAGAACTGCTGCAATTCACTCATGTTGTTTCCGCCCGATTTCAGGTTATCTATTACAGCAAAGAACGTTGATAATTTACTGTACCTGTCCGAAAACCAAAACTGAGCATTGAAGTAATCCCATATCCTGAATTTTATTTCCATTATTTCATTTTTTTAAATAAACAAATACCGAGTTCCCTTAAATTAACACCATCCTTACAATACATCTGAACTTTAGAATTTGATTCGGTTATTGTAGCTACATAAACAGGCTCGTATTTACCGCCAATACTGCTATCCAATATACAGTAATTTGAATTATAAATAACTAAATAACCACCAATGTTTAATCTCCTATCTAAAGATATTAACGTATCGTCAAACAAGCTAAACGCTAATGGTGGCTCATTCTTTTGAACAAGATGTCTGCATAAAACCGACAAACAAAAAATAACATCGTAACGATTATCTTCTAAATTAAAATGCAAAGAATTTACTAACCTTACACCTTCATGGTTTTTTAATAATTCTCTTGCTTGAATCAATACTTGTTCGTTAACGTCAACCCCTGTATAATTAGCGTTAGGAATGTATTTATCCTTTAACGATTTAATTTCTTCGCCCGAAGAACAACCAAATGACAAAATCTCTAAACTCCTATCCAACGCTGAAAAATCTCTCTCAACAATCATTTTAGTACCCCTGAAAACATGAGGGTATCTATCGTAATCGGTAGATTGTGTTGTTTGTAAAATCTCTTTCATATTTTATTTATAAACTAAATTCGTGAAGTGAATAATAATTCCATCGAGTACACCACCCGCAAAGAATTTCCTGAATAAGTCAATAGGCACACCGTCGTTCTTAGCCACCGTGAGTATGCGTTTATTGCTTAACATATAAAATCCATCACCTGTGTTTATTCCGATGTCAGAAGCACCGCCCGTAGCCGTTATACGCTGATAACTAACCTCACCCTGCTTGAACTGCTTAATTTCCGTTTGTTTACTGTTATACGGTTTACCCGACCATTGCCTTACTGATAAAATCGCTTTACCTGCATTAACTTCATCAATACGTTTTTTCCAAAACTCGTAGTTCTGACGAATCGTGTGCTTCTTTTCGCCCGACAGTATTTTCTTTTTGAATCCCGTTGTTTTAGCAGCATAAGGAGCTTGTGTCGGAAACTTAACCATCATTGTGATGACGTAAGTTTTTAACGGTTTTTCCTTCTTAGGCTTTTTGTTATCGGGATGATACATACATCCATTATTATTTGATGTTAACGGTTCGCAGTCTTGACCCGCATAAATACCACAACACTCTTTTTTTTTCGTTATTTTTTTAGTTTTAGCCATAAATTTTTATTTTAATATATTGAATGTGCCACCGTAATAACCACCATTGATTTTAACGAGTTCGTTCTTAATTTTATCTTGAAGCTGAAACACCATAGAAGCGTTATATCCCATAACATTCCATTGAACTATACCTGTTTTTCCATAATCTTTTGAGTGCCACGAATCGGGAACTAAAGACTTATCTGTTTTGTAGAAATCGAAAAAATGATTCCCTATAAAAGTATTAGTTTTTCCGCATCGCTCAACATCTTCATTAGATATTTCAAAAACAAGCCATTTATAAGTTTTAGGGCTAAACCTCATTTTTCTTTTTAATAAAAACACTTCCATAATTTTATAATCTATCGCTATTTGTTACATACATATTACCGCCATACCAACCGCCATTTATTCTGTGAATTTCCTTTACAATCATTTCTCTGAAAACGTTTAATTTTTCAACCGAATAACCCTGAATATTCCATTTAATATACTCGTGATTTTTTCCACCCCTTTCGTTATTTATATACCAAGAATCAGGCAGCAAACTATAATTTTTATTAAACTCATCAGCAATCTTATGTAGATTAACAGTTCTATGATTTGGTGAATTTTTAAAAATAAGAAACTTACCCGACTGAGGATGTTCTTTTTTTCTTCTTTTTCTGAATAAGAATATTTCCATTTTATTTGAATCTCGTTATTAATATTAATTTACGACGGTTTGGTTTGTATCGTTGGTGAACTATAACTCCACCCTCTTTAAACCTATTCATTTTATCAATACGTGCCTCACGTATTAGATTCTTCCTATCACATCTTTCTTCTTTGCGTTTCTGTTTCACATCCAACCTTGTTTTACGTCTTGCATCACGACGGTTTTCTCGTTCAATTCTCATTTTATTTAGTTTAAGAAATAATTAAATTTTCATCTTCCTCTTGGTTAAACAATTTCATTCCTTGTTCTTCTTTCGGGAAAAGTTCTTCGTACACGTCCTTAAAGTCCTCATCACCATCAATAGCCGTCATTGCCATAGTTCCAATCATTTGTCTTAACGTGTTTATTTGTTCCTCAATTTCTTTTGCATCAATTAACACGAAGCCTTTTATGCAACAATGCTCACCGTCAACATCGGCATACTGCTTATCTTTTACGATAGATTTATTTAGTTTTTGAACTAAGTTATCGTGAGCTAAAATCGCCTGTTTTCTTACGTTATTATAGTTTACCTTCATTCCCATTTTTCGTTTTTTTAATTATTTGAACAAGTCATATCGCATAATTCAGCGAGTTCTTGTTTTGTTGCTCTTGGGTTATACACGTACTCAAAATATTTATCGTCAAATTCACAATTTGAATAATCAATCTCCTTTGAAAAATCGAAATGCACACCGTAAATATATTTCCCTTCTCTCAACCATTGTACGTGCCAACTAATACGCTCTACTGCATCCACACCCTCAAGACCATCATCGTAATTTAATCGTTGTCTTAGTTTACCAACCACTTCCTCTACTGTACGATTAAGAACTTGGTTAAAGTCCGCCAACTTCTTTTTATTCATTTGAATTACGTTCTCAGGTGCTTTACTCAAAAACTTCTCGTCAGACAAAGTTGCTTCCATCTTTGTTATCTGACCCTCTAAACGTAATATTTCTTTCAAATACTCACTCATAAATTTCCATCTATAAATTTACGTGCTTCTTCCTCTGTAACTGAAATCGGTTTACTTACCATATCTTTATCCAAAACCATTATGAAAAACTTAAAACTATGATTTTGGTTAACATCACATTTTCTCGTTAATATGTTGTTAAACCTATCAACATCATTTATAAGAATACCGTATTGAATTGGAGTAGGATTGTGCAAACCCATTAAACATTCAATTTTTAAATAATCTGATGACGTGTATTTCATTTTTTTTGTTTGTTATACCAATTAATAAATTCAACAACAGAAATAAATGTAGCCTCAATTTTAGATATTGATTCACCTATAAATACATCGTGTATATTATTATCTCTGTTAGGATTTAAACCGACTTTATATTTAATTCCATCAATTGCCTGACCATTTTCACGTTCTTTAAAATAAAACTGAATTGGAGTTTTAGATATTATTTCTATTTTATCAATTACAGGCATTAACCAATCCCATGATTCATTAAATTCTAAAACAGAATCCTTATTCCAAAATTTCTTATCATACGGCTTCCTGTCATCTAATAACATAACGTTTCCCGTTTCCTTGTTCTTGAAAACCCAAGCCTTTAATTCATCTTTAGTTTGAATTAACTCCCACCCCATAAACTGAGTAATTAACCTGTTACCTTCCGTTATTTGTTTTTTTGTCATACCGCTTCTAAATCTAATATTTGACCAACTAATAAAGGAACGTCCAAATCCCTGTAACACAAATCATTTTCACGGAAGGTATAAAGTATATCCTGCACTTCATATCTAAACAATTTCCTGAATTTTTTATCGGGTTCTATCGGCATTTCCCTACCATTTAATTTATTCGGAATAACCATTAATGTGTAAACGCAACCGCCAATTGGTGCTACATAATGCCACCCGTCTTTCTCGGTCATTTCGTAAGAACTACCTCTTTTTAAAAACAACTTACAGTCGGTTACGGGCGTTTCGTTGGTTACTGAATGACCAACACCCATTTCGTATTGACCGTTAACAATCCTAATGGCAGAATCCCATTTGTGCGGATGATACAAAGCCTCTTTCGTTTCATTACACGTTTCAATTTTATGTAAAAAAACACGGCAATCAAGTTCTTTATCGTAAAACCAAATTCGGCTAACATAAGGCTTATGGTAATCAATATACATCGTTTTGATGTTACCTGCGTTCTTGTAAAGAAGTTTGATTAATGAACTTTCTACTTTATGTAATAATTCTATCATTTTTTAATTTTTTATTACGCTCTGTAAAACGCAGAGCCGTTTATATCATGTTTAATTAACTGAAAAAAACCATTATTATCTCTTACATTTCTCATAACGTAATCGTAAGGAGGCATCCCGCCTCTTGGTAAAACAAACCTTAATTTTGAGTACATATCAGGAACGGAAAAACATTCAATTAATTCGGGTTTTCTACCTGTATGTTTATCTTTAATACCAACGATGGCAATAGCGCATTTTTGATTTTCATCAAACGTTTTTTTTGATGCAAGATTGTTTTTATATCTTTTAACAATCCTTTTTAATATAAGTAAACTATCCATTTTTTTTAAAACGTTTAATGTGATTTATAACTTCATGCCAAACTTTTTAAATCGGGTTATCTAAGCGCATTACGTAAATTTCACTCGCATAACCATGTTCAGGATTCCATGAACCACGTTTATCAAAACCCATTTCTTTTAAATCAGCGCAGCATTTATGAACCACAGGCATCAACCAATCCCACGACGAATGATACTTTAAATCGTGAATATAATTAGCAGAGTTTAATGTACTCCAAGCCAATGTTTCTAATTCATTATTCCAATTAGGATTGTTTTCGTTTTTATAATCAGGATTTGGAACATCAGAAAAATACTTCTGACCACCATCAAAGGCATCAACCTGAATTGGCGTTTTTGAATACACATCAATAACATCAAAAATACCGCCACAATCGCTATTGTCAATCAATACACCTGATTCAAAATAAATGTACCCCATGTGTTTTGCAATTAATGCGTTATTAACGATAATGTTTTCCATAATTAAAAAAACTTGCAGCCGTTAATAAACCAATAAACTAATACCGCTACAAAAGCAAAACCTATCCTGATAGTAAACGAGTTAAAATACGATACTTTAGGTGCTGATTTAAGCATATAAATAATCCAATCAAACATTGTTAACGCTGAGTAAGTAGCGAGTATTGCTAATATAATTTTCTCTAAATTCATTTGCTTTGTTTTTTAAGTTTTTTCTCTAATCTTTTTTTCGCTTTTTCAGCTTCAATACGCAATTTGTTTTTATAGTAATCCTTCGTTTTATAATGCAATGGATTGTGATTATTCTTTTTTAAAGGTGGTACAAAATCTTCTTTTTTCGAGAAATAGTATTTGGCACTAACAATACTCTCTCTGCGTATTGCAGACTTAATTACCGTATTACTTAACTTGTACTTTTTTCCGAGTTTAGTAACGGTGTCAGTAGCAACCAACTCCCCTTTAAGGTTAAACATAAAAACACTTTTCGCTATTCTTCCCATTTGTCCGTTTTTTAATTAGTTCTTGGTATTCTTAAATGATTGAAATTTCTTTTATGTGTAACAGATGTCAATTTACCACAAAGCCCACAATTATCCTCATGGCAAGTTACCTGAGTTCCACCGTTATTTTTACGATGTTCAATTTGGTTTTGAATCAAAAACAAATCTCCACAGGTGAAACAAACGTAATCAGATGTACGCTTATCAATATCTTCTTGTGTGAAAGTAAATTCCATTATTTTTTCTTTTTAAACGTAAATAATTTAACGAAAAACATTAATAATTTACCGTAATACAATTCCCTGTACAATTCCCTTGTAGCTATCAATTCACGTTCTAATTTTCTTATACCCATTCTTATAGCAACGCTATCCATTGTAGGCTCTATCAAAGAACTACGATACAAAACCTCAGAATCCTTTATTCTTTTTTTAAGGCTTCTGATTTTAGATTTCATCTTATATTTTTTCGCTTTTTTCTTTAAGTAATTGATGAATTTATCAAAGACATAAGAACCAAATGTTTTCAGCTTTTTTTTATCACTTTCTTTTTCGCTTTTAACGAATAATTCGTCGAATGTTGTTTCCATTTTATTTCATTTTTTGTAAAACTTGAATAACTATTTTTTTGTACCTCATATTCCAACACATCACATAGTATTTATTTTCACCCTCATCGTATCTACCACAGACAATACCTTCGAGTTTATTCATCATGTGATTATATTGAGTTTGCGTTACCTCAATAGGTACATTATATGGTACTTTTATTTCCATTGATTAATATCGGTTTTTTAAAGTATCACCAACTTTTAATTTATAATAACTTTCCTTATCAGTATCAATGATTCGTTCAATAGTAGTACCAAAAAAGAATTTAGTTCCATTTACTCGTTTAATAAATAAACAATATCTGATTGTTGTTCCGCTTTCAGGTGCAATTGTTTTACCCGTAACATAAACCCTTGATGGTGGATGACCGCCACAAGAAAACATTAACATTATTACGAGTATGATTATCGTTCTATTCATTTTCAAATTCAATATTAACTTGGTCATAGTTTTCAACACCATCATCCTTACTCTTAACCGAATTATATCCGTTTACAACGCTATTAAATTTACGTATGTATTCGGTTTCTTTACTTAAAACTAAATTCCTTATAGCTGCTTTATCGTATTTAATTTCTTCGGGAATATCAATTACTTCAATCACCTCAAACACCCACGCAGTAACAGGAAAACTCATAATAGCTTCGTGAAATTTAACGTCTTTAGTTTGATAAAAATGCTGATACCACCTGAAAGTAAATGCTTGTTTTGTTTGACCGACGTAACACATATTTGTTTCTCTGTTGGTAATTTTATAAATCACGTAATCATGGATAGCTACCGATTCTTTAAAATCAATTGTTGGTATTCTATTTTTTTCACGTTCTTTATTGGCACATTCAGATGAACAGAAATCACGACCACCGTAATTATTAGCCCCTATTTGGTATTTCTCGATTATTTTAAAAGGAGATTTACAATGTGTACACTCAGTATTTTCAAATAACTTTTTCGTATAAATATCATCCTCTTTAATTTCCTTAACATTAAGTAAAAACTCGTTAGATTCAAGGTCTTTACTTAATACACGGAGAGGAAATTTCCTGCCGTACAATTCTTCAATAATTAACTTCGCTTCTTTTGCGTTATTAGCTTCAACCTTATCTTGCCAAATAGGAGGGAAAGACCAATTACTGTCGCCTCCGTAGAAACCCGCAGTCGGCTCACCTCTTTTACCTTTTATTTGAAATAAAAACTCAGGCATCACCACGTAATTTTAATTTATGTTTCTTTAAAAATAATCTTATTTTTATCATACCACGTTCCCTGTACCTGAAATGTGATTTTAATAAGTCTTTTTCTGATAAATTAGTTAAATCCCTTATGGTAGATATAGCAAAAGAACTTAAAAGACCGAAAGAATAATAATCTAAATCATCGTTAAAATCCCATATATGACGGTTAATTATTTTACTGCTTTCGTTATTATTATTTGAATTACGTAATTTGAGGTTATTGTTTTGTAAAAAACATTTAATTTCATTTATAGAACTGTTACTTATGCCTCTTACAAACAACAATTCTCTTTCTGATTTATTTATTAATTCGTGAACAGTCTTGATTTTAGCTTTATTTAAAGCTCTTGTAAGCCTAATACTTAAATTCCGTATGCCATTTATTTTCATTTCTAAAACAGATTCTTTTGCACCATCGTTCAGTTTATTGTATTTTTCGTAAAAATCTATAAGAGAATACGCTTCCGTGTCAAGCCTATTACCTTTAATAGCGTTTAAATTAGTTCCTTTTTCAATCCTAAAAATATATGAATAACTTACTTTTGCTTGTAACGCAACATATACCCTTGTTAATCTATGTTTTAATCTTAGATTAAGAAGATAATCACCAAGTTCTTTAACGGTAGAAAAACCATAATTTAATTTGTCCGATTGTTTAACTTCTACCAAAACGTTATTATAATAATTTAAAAGCGTGTGTATTTTATCTTTAGACCTGAAATTTAAAGAAAGTGCGTTCTTAACCCAACCTCTTTCATACCAATCAATAGTAGTGTCATTTAACCCCGTATCACGCTCAACTCTTGATTTAGTTAATTTCTTTTTCAATCTCAGTAAACGTAAATATTTACCAAGTTCTTCTACGTTAGAAAAAGAACCAAATTCGGTGTTTAATTTTTCGCCTTTTACTATATTAAAATTTTTGTTTTTAGATTCAATGTCTTCTTTTAAAGGTACTTCATTAATTTTTTGCGCTAATTTATTTTTATCGTATTTTTTATAAAAATAAACGAGTTTAAGTGCTTTTTCACTACTAATACCCCAATTATCTATTATTGATTTAATCCCTCCGCCTTCAATAGTTTTTAAAAAAGGTATATTTATACCGTAATTTAATTTAGCAACATCGTATCTTGATAAACCGTGTTTTAACCTTTCTTCAAGCAAATAACTGCCAAGTTTTTCTGCTGTATAAAACACGCCTAACTCAGTATTTTTATTGGTATTAATATCGTTTATTAATGGTTCTGATTCCTGTTTATTTAAAGTGTTTTTTTTATTAAAATTTTCATAGAAATCAATAAGTTTAATTACTTTTTCATAAGTATTGTTTTTTTTATTAAGAGTAAGGGCATTTTTATTCGTTCCGTTTTCAAGCCTTGTAATTCCCGAATAATTAAACCCTATTAATCCTGCAACAAAACGTCTTGTTAATTTATGTCTTAACCTTTGAGTGCGTAAAAAAGAACCAAGTTCCTTAATGGTAGAAAATTGTTTTTTTAATTCGTGATTTTTTTCGGTCTTAACATCAGTTATTAATAGTTCTGATTTGTTTTTATTTAAAGCGTTTTTTTTATTAAAATTTTCATAGAAATCAATAAGTTTAATTACTTTTTCATAAGTATTATTATTTTCGTTAACGATAAGAGCATTTTTATTCGTTCCGTTTTCAAGCCTTGCAATTCCTGAAACATTCAATCCTGTTAACTTTGAAACAATACCAATTTTTAATTCATTTTTTAATCTTTTATCACGTAAAAAACAACCAAGTTCGTTAACCGTAGAGAATTTATTTTCTAATTCAGTATTTTCATCAGACCCAATATCATCTTTTTGTATTTCTAATTTTTTTAATGATTTTATTGATTCTTCAATTTTAGGTCTTCCTGTTCTGTTTTTAAATAATAACTCACGGTCTTTTTCTCTATAAATATCAACAGAAACTAACTTCCATTTTCTATCAGAATGTATTTCTAATAACGCTAAATCTTTATCCGCCTGTTCAAAGTCAGGTTCTAAATAAATTCTTTCAATACCATTATCTCTTTTATTGTGATATTCCCAATATAATACTTTTGTTTTCATTTTATTTATCCTTTTTTAATTCATAACCACAATCACGTAAATAACACGAGCCAACATGACTTCCGAGCCATTGCATTGTTGAGTAAACGATTTGTTTTTCCCTGTCGCTTAAAAAGTCTTTTGGTGAATTATTATCTTTTTGACCAAACACTAAATAATCCATTGAATCAGTTGAGTATTTACCAACATTTTTACTAAACACATCTAAGTGTTTTAACTCCATAGGATTTTCCGATAATCTATGACCTTTAAAGGTTAATTCTGATAATTGTGTTATATCTTCCATAATTTTTATTCTCCGTGTTTAATTAAAAATTCAGGTGAAATAACTTTAAACATCACCCGACCAATAATATCGTTAATCTCAACTAATGGTATAATAACAATTCCTTCACGCTTTGTATCGTAAATCAAAGACCTACCATTTGACAATGCAACAAGCTCATTAATATCTTTTGGTAAAGCAAGTTTATCGTTGATTACAGGCACTCTTTCAAGTTTCAGGTCATTAGTTACCATAACAAACTCATCGTAGTTAAAATACCTGTGCTTTTGAATATCGAATGTGTTGTAGAAATAAACCTTTTGTCCTTTTATTTTATATTTATTTTTTTTGATTCCTTCACCAATAATTTCACCCTGCATAGAGAAATCAGTACCGAGCATAACTTCGCTAATTTTACGTAACTTATTCTCCATATCCATTTCTTTTGCTAATCTCCAATGTAAACACTTGTCTGATTCAATGAAATCAACCTCTTTAGAACAAACACCGAACACGTTATTTTTCAAATAAAACGTAATACTTTCACCGTCCAATTTTTCAGTTTCATAACATAACGTTCCTTCGTATTTATCCAATACATCCTGCATCGTTTGAACACGATAAATATCGGATTTAGGTATTTCTGATGGCATATAACCTTTTGCTTCACCCAATAAATTATCAGGTAACACGTCTTCGTATTTTGTGATACCCATAGCGGTAGTTACATCCTGACCGATTATCATATCTTCGGGCAATAAACCGAAATATTCAACAATACTAACGGGAAAACAAATGCCTTGCGATACCTGACCTCTCATTCTAACGGTGCGAATACGCATCGTACCGCTCGTTATTTTTTTAATTTCCTCAAATAATGGAATATCAGGAAGCAAAGAATCAATCTCGCAATAAACTACCTTATCCCAAAGTTTCACTTCGTCTTTTCTACACACTACCTGCCAACCTAATACGTTTACGCAGCAGATAGAATCAGCTAATTCAATCGGTTGAATTTTATCAATTTTTTGTATGGATGCTAATTTTCTCATTTTCTAAAATGTATCATCTTTTTAATGTCATTTCTCATTAAACACAAAGCGTTATGCGTTATTATTCGCTCATCGTTAATATAACCCATCATCTCTTTTATTATTTTTTCTTTTTGGTTATACTTAAACCAATCAGTAAAACTAAATTTCAAGTCTTTTTTCAACACCATAATGTTATCTTTTTTCGTATTCTTCTTTGGTTAATTCAATCCACCATACTAAAGTAAAAATACGAGAGGAATCATCTTTTTTTAATTCTTTAATAAAATCTAAAGGATGTGTGTTTCTAAAAGCGTTACGTAACTTAGCTCCCGAACCATCAGTCCACTCTACTTGATATGTTATAAAATAGTATTTCATTTTTTTATTTTTGTCCTACTCGTGTATTACTATGTACAATTACGTTACTCAGACATAAATCACAATTCCTACATTGTTCTTTAAGGTCATCAATATCCTTGAAATTATTTACCCACATATCGAAATCAGAAGTACGACTTTCTGATGATTCTGCGTGTAAAAGCAATGCTTTTTTAACGGCATCAAACTCATTATCTGACTGAGTTTTAAACAAGATATTATTTCCTTCAAAATTGGAGTAAATAGCTACGTAAAATGTTTTCATATTTTTCCTTTTTATTCCTGAATAAAAATTAATCAAACGACCATAATTCAAAATTAACATCAACACCATTACCTAATGACTTACAGTTTTTAGGTGCTTTTTTTACGAAATTATCAATGTCTTTGTAAACAAAACTAATGTTACGTCCTTTTGTCATAGGGTTTTGAGCGAAAACTATAATGGTGTAATCGCCCTTTTTTACTACACCTGACTTCAATTGAGATTTAGCCAATTCAACGAAGCTGTTTATTTTTTTAGTTAACTCTTTCATGTTTATATTTATTAGTTTTTTTCGATTTTAAACCACATATCATTTAGTTTTTTTGCTTTTCCTGTATAAGCATAGGTTAACACTTGTAATATAGCTGCTTTAGGGTTCTCTGCCTTGAATGGAAAATTGAATCTTTTTGCTGTTTTTGTAGTGTATTGGATACGTGTAGCAAAACGCTCACCTAAATCTTCCTCTATAACCCAATCTTTATCGGCATTAAAATCACGCCCATTTAAAGCATTTGCATCGTAACGTGAACATACGTGTAATGAATAAACTTCGTTGAGTTGGTATTGTGTTAAAAGCATAAATTTCGTATCTGACAGCTACAAATGTAGCCATATATTTTTATTAAAAAGGATTGTTAAAAACATTAGTTATTAACAACGGTTAAAAAGTCGTATTTTTGTTACAATTACAATGAAAAAATACAGAATAATGGCTATCGTATTACTACTGCTTATTGCAGGTGGTTTTTTCATAGGTGTTATTCTACCAATTTCAAAACATTTATATCATTTAATTTTTTAAACAAAAAACTTAAAAAAAATGCAAGAAGGTAAGGCATATCACAGCGATTATAATGGAGCGAAATACGAAGTTCGCACATCTCCTAACGGTAAAGGGGCTTTCACCGCTTCCGTTTATTCAAACCGACGTTTTGTTGGAGCGTTAAAAACTCCTGCTGCAACTATTGATGAGGCTTTAAAAGAATCGTCGTTAATTATAAAAGCATACGATAAATTTAAGAACGCTGTTGATTCAAATATTGATGGTTCAGGAAAAGATATTCCTTATGCAAACGGAACTATAAAATTAACGTGGGTTGATAAAGAAAGTAATGAAGTTCTACACTCGCAAATGTTCCCAAATATCGAAGAAGCGTTAAAAAACACTTCTGATAAAAAAGATTGGATGGTTTTTCAACTTAAAAAATACAATAAAGATAATAACGACGAATACACTTGGGTTCTTTTACCACACGGTAAATTTAAAACATACAAAAAAGCGATGTTTTTTGCCGACAGCACGGCTGCAAAAATTGGCATCACAATACTATGTATTGCGGGTACTTATTTTATCGTTAGTCAATCAATAAAATTAATAAAAAACGGAAAGTTACCTATTAAAAAATAATTAATTAGACATTAAAAAAATGGGAGAATTTACAGGAGAAATATCAAGCGCAGCAAACAGTAAAAATGCTAAAGGAGCTTTATACGCTATGTTAGCGGGGCTTGTACTCGGAAATGCGCTGCCTTCACCAAGCGATGCTTTATATTTTAAACTACAAACAGGTTTAAGAAATAAATGGAAAAGAGGCGAAATAACAGCACAACGTTATTGGAAATTAAATACTTTTTATTATTATTCTGTTCCAATGTTGTATTGGTTGATTATTGGTTTAATAATCGTAAACATAAAAGGTGATGCTGAAAAGAAAATAAAAATGACGGCAGTTTTAATTGGTGGTGGTGTTGTGATTGGTACAATCTTCAAATTAATGCAAGACGATAAAGCACAACTAACAAAAGAAGAAGAAGAAATAAAACATTTAAT
>Ga0315284_10005495_pt1 | contig 18009 bp, 16 predicted proteins | sample YL17G09_16_MG_FD_203696 | JGI IMG/M metagenome (GOLD analysis project Ga0315284, IMG submission 203696) | Sediment microbial communities from Yellowstone Lake, YNP, Wyoming, USA - YL17G09_16 | ecosystem: Environmental > Aquatic > Freshwater > Lake > Sediment | place: USA: Wyoming | collected...
GATGAGTCGATAATGGCGGAACCATCGTTTATGTGGTATCGAATCGCGGCTGAGATAACGCATTCAACGTTAATCGTGATAGAGCATCCGGATTTGATACATGATCTTCCGAGGATGGCTGATGCGGTCAACGATAAAACGAAAATCGTGTGGATATGCAATCCGAATAATCCGACCGGGATGATGCTTAGCGCGAAGGAAGTTGATGATTTTTTGAAGGTTGTGGATGATCGATGTCTTGTGGTTTTCGATGAGGCGTACAACCAGTATGTTGAGAGGAAGGATTATCCGGATACGCTTAAGTATGTGCGGGATGGACGGAATGTGATGGTATTACGGACATTTTCGAAGATTTTAGGTCTCGCGGGATTGAGAATCGGGTTTGGAATCGGACCAAAATTGCTTGTGAGCGCGTTAGAGAAGGTTCGTCCGACGTTCAGTGTCAATTCACTCGCGCAGGTTGCGGTGGTTGCGGGTCTCGAGGATGAGAAATTCATAAAGAAGACCGTTAGGCGAACCTGGAAAGAAAAGAAATATTACTACTCGGAATGCAAACGTCTTGGGATGACATATTATCCGACGGAGACGAATTTTATACTGATCGACACGCATTATGATTCAAAAAAGGTGTTTGATATACTCAAAATGAAAGGCGTTTTGGTACGTCCGGGATGGATATTCGGGGCTCCGACATGTATCAGGGTGACGATTTCATCGCATGAGGAGAACGAGATATTTTTCAGGGCGATGGAGGAAGCGATAGGGCAGATGTGATTTTGGATGCAGGGCGGGTTTTATCGCTATTTACTGGTTAACTCTAATTCGCAGATTATTCGGATTTGGGAGTGGACACTAAATCGAGGTCAACCCGCCCCTACGTGCGGGGGGTATTCACATTCAAAATAATCAGGAAAAATCAGGGTTTCGTACTAAATCTCATTAAGATACTGGGGCTCGAAATGTGGTAAAATTATGTCTCGAAGGGGGGATTTTTAATTTATTTTACAAAAGGAGTTGAAGGGGCATTCTTCACAACAAAATATCTCATAAATTTTAGAAAATCAGTAGATGAGCGCGGTCAGAGTCTGGTCGAATTCACTTTGATACTTCCGATTTTCCTCCTGATACTGCTCGGGATGATCGATTTCGGATGGTATTTGAAGTTGAATAATGACATGGTCCGCGCGAACGCAATGGGGGCGAGGGTAGCGGCATTTAACGCTACGGATACCGAGGTCAAGCAGGCTGTTGTTGACGCTGCGACCACGCCTTTGAACATGTCAGTGGAAAATGTCAGTATAAGCCGGGAGGATCCGCTAAGAACGAGAGGTACGTGGGTCGAGGTAACATCGACATCAACGTATCAAAGTATAACCGGCTTTTCGGTAGTTCATTTATTATTGAATAACAAGATACTAACCGCGGTGACAACATCGCGTATAGAATGATTTTAATTAGAACTAAAGGAAGGTGAGATAAATTCAACATGGGATTTATCAGATTATTAAAAAGGATTTTCGGCGAAGAAGCCGGAAATGTGCTGCTTTTAGCCGTATTGTCATCAGCAGCTCTGATCGGTGCATCGGGGTTTGCGGTTGACTACGGAATGGCAGTGATGCAGGAGTCGAAGCTTCAGGGGGCGACAGACCTTGCGGCATTAGCCGGGGTACAGGATTTACCTTTTACGAATGTGTCGCTTGCCCGGATGCAGAATTATTTCACGGAGAACTACACAAGAGCTGGCGAGAGTACAGTTCAGTATGATGGTGATTCTGCATCGTGCTGGCTCACAGCAAGCCATCCAGTGAATACCTACTTCATGAGGATATTCGGACGGGATACGTTGACAGTGCATGCGCAATCGAAAGCCGTTCTGGAGAATATAGAGGGTTTCGAAGGCGGAATCGGTGTTATGCCGTTCGTTCTGATCAATCCGAATGGGAATGGCAATCCGAATGACGACTTGAATGCATCCAATAATGGTCAACCATTTATCCTGAAGTACAGTAATGATAATATCATGGTTGACGACTGGTATAACGGAAGACAGATTGTTGGAACAAATATTATTCATATGGAAGGAGGATATATTCGAGACGGTGGATGGAGATCGGTGCTTGCTCTTGATCCGGACTCGATGGATCCGCAGTGCTATTCGAACTCAGGAGCTGATTTCAACTATAACTTCGCTGTGGGTTGGAAGGGTCATATGGAAATCGGGGATGTACTGGATTCGAACCCCGGTGTTATGACTGGTCCTACAGTTCAAGCACGTGATGACAGACTGAACGGTAACAATACAAACTGGTCAACTTTTGATGCCAACCTTGACCCAACCAACACAAGAATTCTTGTGGTTCCGGTTGTCACGCTCGGTTATTATGATGGATTGGGCGTCTGGCATGCGGCATCCGACCAGCAGATTATCGATGGTACATATGACTGGATGCACAGTCGAGTTGATAGTTTCGCGGCGTTTTATCTGCTTTCAGATACTGAGCAAATGGCGTTGCCGGGAGGCAATTACCTCGACAGGAAATGGGTAGTTGGACGATATCTGTATGGAGTGAATATCGGTGGTTTGCTTATAAATCCTGGTGACAGCGAGGGACCGGATCTCGGAATGAGGCAGGGAAGGCTTGTAGAGTTTTAGTTGACCTCGCACATAAAAGTTGAGATGGGACAGGCTCCGGTTGACGGAGCCTGTTTTTTTTGGAACGGGGGGACAGCTACCTTGAGTGTAAGAGACTCATGGTAGCTGTCCCCAAATACAAAGCGCTAACGCGTGCAGTACTATATCCCCGTGCTTACGCGTGGGGTGCGTTATCTGGTAGTACTATATCCCCGTGCTAACGCGTGGGGTGCGCTGTAAAAGAGAAATAGACAGGTTCCTTAGGGGCAGTATCTTAACCAAAAGGAATCTGTCTTTTATATTTTTAATCAGAATTAAAGTCTTTTTAAGAAATCCCGATAGATTTAATTGAATTAAGTTACGGTCCGGACCCATCTGGGAGGACCGAAAGCCCTCGATTGACTGAGAGGGCGCTTCGTCGTACCGGAGGTCAACAAAACATGATGCGCGCACTGTTTTCCGCGGCAAGCGGGCTGGAAGCCCAGCAGATGCACGTGGATGTCGTGGCGAATAATATCGCCAACTCAAACACCCCAGGATTCAAAAAAGACAGAATCAACTTTCAAGACCTGCTTTACCAGACATATCGTGAAGCGGGTACAAGCACGCTGACTGGCGCTCAACATCCGACCGGATTACGAGTCGGACTGGGTGTTAAACCAGTCGCTACCGAAAAGCTATTCTCCCAGGGGGCATTTCAGTCGACCGGAAATCCGCTTGACCTTGTTATTGAAGGTGATGGCTTTTTCCAGGTAACCATGACTGATGGCTCGAACGCATATACACGTGATGGCACATTCCGTCTGGATGGCAATGGCAATGTGGTGACATCCGATGGACTTCAGATGAATCCGAACATTGTTATTCCGGAAAATGCATCATCGATCGATATCGCGCCCGATGGGAATGTAGCGGTGATGATACCTGGGCAGTCATCGCCGACACAGGTTGGACAGGTCCAGCTTGCGAGATTTCAGAATCCAGGCGGTTTGAAAGCTGCCGGCAAGAATCTATTCCTTGAAACGGATGCATCCGGCGCTCCACAGACCGGGAATCCCGGTGAGGATGGTTTCGGGACAGTCGCACAGGGGTTCATAGAACAATCGAATGTCAGCATCGTCGAGGAACTTGTCCAGCTGATTTTGGCGCAGAGGGGATTCGAGACAAATTCGAAGGCGGTCCAGACTGCGGATGATATGCTTCAGATAGCAAACCAGCTAAGGAGATAAACCTTGCGAAATAAACTGTTAGAGATAATCGCTGTTATTTTCTTTCTTGCGTTTCTGTGTCTCGCAGCCACAAATTCATGGGCAGCTGAAACATCGAATAAGGTTACTCATGATGATATGGTCAATACGCTCGACTCATTCCTGAAAAACCATGATGTTTACAGCTCGATTCCATACCGGTTATATACAAAACGGATAATGGACACCGTTGATTTCGATAATGAGATTGAGATAAAGATTGTTGACCGTTCACGAGACAGGATTCTGAAAAGCGATAATTTTCAGGTCGTAATAATGTCGAATGGAAAGACTTTGAGGCGATTTGAGTTGAAGACATACGTGGGGATCGAGGTTCCAATCGCGGTCGCCACTTGCGATCTCAAGCGTGGAGAGAAAGTCGATGGTTTGTATGAGTTCAGATGGTGCGATTTAACCGGAAGCTCGGTTCGTACACCGATTTACGAGAGCGATGAAATCAAGAACAGGGTTGTGAGGGTAACACTAAGAGCCGGACGGGAACTTGATGTGTCGATGCTCGAGGCTCCTGACCTTGTTAGACGCGGTGAGAGGGTGGTAGCGATATTTTCGAGTGGGGGTTTGACTCTGACTATGAGCGGTAAGGCTCTTGAAAGCGGAAAGCTCGGAGACAGGGTGAAAATTCTGAACGAGGTTAGCGGTAGAACGATTATTTGTGAAGTGGTCGATGAAGGGCAGGTAAGGATTATTAACTGATATGGAAAACATAGGGACAAGAAATAGTATTGATAACACTGGGAGCGCTGAACTCCAGTTCGGCATAGCTCGGAATAAAAGAAAAAATGCCGAACTGGAGTTCAGCGCTCCCAGTGGTGTTTGCTTGTCCTGATATGTTAAGGAGATTAAAAATGAGAATAAAATCATCAATATTATTTATTTCTATGGCTATCGTAATTATTTTTATTCAAAATGCGCATGCGGAATCGCTGTTTGATAAACGAGGAGTATGCCTGTTCAGGGACCATCGAGCGCAAGATGTCGGCGATATTGTCACTATACTGGTAACAGAATCAACAAGCGCATCAAACGAGGGCAAAAGCGAATTTGAAAAGAAAATCGGGATGAAAGGCGGGATACGGGTTGAGGGTTTTCTCGATTACCTGTTCCCCGGATGGTTCGAGCCGATGGAACCTCTCAAAGCGATGGATATCGACCCGGAGGAGCAATATGACGGCTCGGGGACAACATCATCAGGGAATTCATTCGCGACAAAAATCACAGCGACAGTGGTGGATAGGCTTCCGAACGGCAATCTTGTAATCGAGGGGACGAGGAATATAAAAGTCAATGAAGAAAAACAGGAGCTGGTTTTAAGAGGCGTGGTAAGACCGGAGGATATTTCACCGCAGAATACGATTTTATCGACTCAGATAGCGGATGTTGAGATGTTCTATAAGGGGAAAGGTCCTGTGCATGACAGGAACAAGCCGGGATTAATCACGAAAATTTTCAACTGGATTTTTTAACAGGTGACCGTTATGAAAAGAGAGATTCCTCAGCGAAGTTCAGAATTTGACAAGTCAAGATACATCTATGATGCGCATTTCAACTTTGTCAAATTCTGAACTTCGCTTCGGAATGACACTCTTGTCAATTTTACAATGGTTACAAAAAAGGAATAAAACAGGGAAATAAAAATGAACAAATACGGAAAAGTTACGATAATAATTCTCATTTGGGCTATGTTCTATACGATTGCCCTTGCACAATCGAATGAATCGACAAGCGATTCATCATCCGATCGAAGTTTTATACTTAAAGACACATCGGTTGAATCGGAAATTATGAATCCCTCACAACCGGTTGCTGAAAAGCTTGCTGAACTCGAGGTTAAGAATCAAGTGAAGGTTCGCATAAAGGATATCGCGCGTCTCGATGGAATCCGCAAGAATCAGCTTTTCGGAATCGGTCTTGTTACGGGTCTCGCAGGCACCGGTGATGACACGAACTCGGTTAAATTCACGGCTCAGGCGATAGCGAACATGCTGGATAATTTAGGGATAAAAGCGGATCCGAAAGATATAAGGGTTAAGAATTTCGCGAGTGTAATGGTGACAGCGGATCTTCCGCCATTCGCGAAACCGGGGGATACGATTGATATCACAATCTCGGCTATGGGCAACGCGAAATCGCTCGAGGGAGGAACGCTTGTGCTGACTCCGCTTCAGGCGGCGAACGGCGAAATCTATGCTGTTGCGCAGGGTTCGATAAGTCTTGGCGGATTCGGAGCTGAGGCAGGTGGAGCAAAGGTATCGAAGAATTATCTCACGGTGGGACGAATCCCCGGTGGTGCGATTGTCGAAAAAGAGGTTTATTTCGAGTTCGAGAACGATGGTCAGATAATCTGGATATTACGTGAACCAGATTTCACAACAGCTTTTTCAATGGCTGAAACAATTAATAGTACATTCAGGATGGCATTCGCCAAGGCGATAGACCCATCAAGTATATATGTGCGAATCCCATCGGAATTTCAATATGATCCGACCGAATTTATCGCGAAAGTTGAACAACTGGAGGTTGGGGTCGATGGGGTATCGAAAGTCGTAATCAACGAGAAGAACGGAACGATTGTACTTGGTGGAAGCGTGAGAATTCGTCCGGTGAGTGTAGCACACGGTAGTATCACCGTTTTGATTTCTGATGTGATTGGAGTAAGCCAGCCGCAACCATTCTCACGCGGTACGACCGTTGTAACGAAGCAGGAGGGAGTGGGAGTAGTCGAGAAACCGGCTCAGTTCGTGCAGGTCACGAGCGAGACTCTCGTAACCGCGTTAAATCAGATGGGTGCGAGCGCGAAGGATATAGTGGCTATTTTCCAGGCTATAAAAGCTGCGGGTGCGCTCGAAGCGGAACTGGTGATAATTTAGCTGGAAATATACAAATTCTGAAAATCGTGAAAGAAGAGATTCCTCAACGAAATTCAGGATTTGACTTTCTTAGGATTTGCATATTGAGAGTGTTGCTGAATCTGTCAAATCCTGAATTTCGTTTCGGAATGACATGAAAGAATGGGGATAATCCCCAGAAAAGATATGAGTGATCTTGGACCGACATATCCGTTTGAACCGCTTCCGCCTCCGGAGAATCCATCGATGCGAGCGAAGCATCTTAGCGCTTTGAAAAATGGGAAACCTATTGAAACAGGTCGGATAGAAAAGGCGGAGTCAAAACGTCCCCGCGAAATCGCTTTCAGGAGTTTGTTAGAGAAGAAAGCGGAGGAATCGCAAAATCAAAATACAATACTATCAGAGGAGGAGAATAAGAAGGTTCAAGATGTTGCCAAGGATTTGGAGGCTTTTTTCATATACATGATTTTGAAGAGTTTTAATAAGACTCTCATAGATGGGGGGTTATTCCCAAAAGAGGCAGGAGCATCGCTGTACATGGATATGTTTTTCGAGGGTGTAGCGAATGAGACATCCAAATCACCCAATGGATTCGGTCTTGCGGAGGAGATTGCTGAATCGATAAGAATGAGTATGGGAATGACAAACGGGGATACCTCGGGCCTTATTAGAGAAGTTAACGATTAATCCCATTGTTTTTATTTGTGCAGTTAACAACATTGACGTGCAGGGTGCATGTTGTACTCGCGCTCTTGAGTGGATATATCCGAGGATTGCTGGTTGCATATGGCGCTGACGCTTGGCGCTCGGAGCTGACTCGCTGACGCTCGCAGTACTGTATCCCCGTGCTAACGCGTGGGGTGCGTGGGTGTTGACGCTTGGTGCTCGGAGCTGACTCGCTGATGCTCGCAGTACTGTATCCCCGTGCTGACGCGTGGGGTGCGTGGGTGTTGACGCTTGGGGTGCGTGGGTGCTGACGCGTGGTGCTCGGAGCTGACTCGCTGACGCTCGCAGTACTGTATCCCCGTGCTAACGCGTGGGGTGCGTGGGTGCTGACGCGTGGGGTGCGTGGAAATAAGTCTGGATTAGAACTCGCCCCATTAAACTGCCTGATAGAGTTGTTAGTTTGCATGAAAACCCTATATAATTTCGATTAATCAAATTTAGTTCGCTAATCAGCAGGGGTCGAATGCCCACACGTGGATTTTTCTATATATCGGAAAAGACAGGCGCTGTTGAGACAGCAAGAAGATATGCATCGAGAGGTTCAGCGACTCTATCGGCAATTCTTGCGCTTGTGCTTGCGATAATGATGCGATTAATCTATGGGTATCGGGTGTGCCCGGTACTTGCGGTGGGCGATTCAGGCGAGCTCGCGACAGCATCATGGACCAACGGTGTAGCGCATCCTCCCGGATATCCATTGTTCGTTCTTCTTGGACGATGGTTCACGCATATGAATTTCCATTCGCCATCGTCAGTTTTCGAAGAGGGAATTTTCGATCCGGCATTTCGAATGAACATGATGTCTCTGTGGCTTGGAGTCGCGACTGTTCTTGTTGTTTATTTCATTCTCGCGAGAGCATTGAAGAATCCTTTCGCGGCGTTTCTCGGAGCGTTTATTTTTGGTACCGGACGGACATTTCTCTCGCAATCACTTATCGGTGAGGTTTACACTCTTCATGGATTGATAATCGCTCTCATGTTTTATGCTCTGTTGCTGATTGATGAGAAACCAACCGGGGTTCGGTTATGCTTTCTCGCTTTGCTCTTCGGACTTGGGTTGTCGAATCACGCATCCATTCTCCTCATGGTTATCCCGACTTTCATATTTGTAGTGATGGCGATAATAGTAAAAGGCGTACGGATACGAAAGAATCTTCTCATCAGCATGCTTGTATTTTTCGTAATCGGTCTTCTGCCTTATCTTTATCTACCGATAGCATCGAGTCAGGATCCGTACCTTGATTGGGGGAATCCTGAGAATCCTGTGAGTTTTTACAAGGTTGTAACTCGCGCAGAATTTCGTCAGATAAAGGAATCAATTCAGACTACTGAGGGATCGATTGGCTATAGAGGCTTGTCAAAAGCTTTCGGACGATGGCAGCGACAATCATTCGGACGGTTGCTCATTATTTTAGGATACATCGGAATGCTGATAGCTCTCGTTAAAGGCAAGCGATTCGGAGTTCTACTTGTCCTGAGTTATTTTTTAATGACGGTTCCGTATTTCATATATTTCAGAAAAATCACTCCACCGGATCTTTTTTACCTTGAGGTTTATTACATACCGGCGCATCTTGTATTCGCGATTTTCATAGGATATTTCATCTATGCGGCGATCGATTATATCCCGCGTGTATTGAGGAAGAAAAACATAATGTCTTTTTTCTCATTTGCGATATTCGTTATTTTCGCAGTAATAATCGGCATTTTCTGGTTTGGTCATGGTTCAAGATACACGATGCGCGATCACACAGTCGGAAGCCGCTACGCGCATGATGTTCTCCGCGATTTGCCTAATGACTCGATTTTAGTTACCAGCGGGGATGAGCCATTTTTGTTCTGGTATATGCAGCAGGTCGCGAATTACCGTCGGGATGTTGTGGTGCTTGAGAATAACACGCTGATGATGACACGCTCATGGTACTGGCAATCCGTGAAGAGGGAATATCCCGATTTCGCGGTGCCTGATGTTGATTTATCCGGTGACGGGACGGATCTTGAGATATTCATTGCTGAATTACACGATTTGAATCCGAATCGACCAATTTTCTTTACATCGCTATTGTCGGCTTTCGATCCTCAATCTACCGGTTATACGCTTGTTCCGGATGGGCTTTTGCTTGCTTTCGGCAAAGAAGATGAATTCAAGAGTTTGATAATGGAGAGGACATCGCTTGCTGATGGTCTATTCGAATCGCCGCTCGATTTCTCAACCAGGAACCTTGATCCTTATGAGGATGAGCTTGTTGAACGCTACGCTTATGCTTACTTCAACTATGGAGGATATTATCTTACGAAGGGTCAGGACGCGAAGGCGAAGGAAATTCTAATGCGGGCTGTTAACCTGAAACCGGACTTTCAACCTGAAGGATTTCTTCCTGTGGCTGGGATGTTAGCGCGGAGCATGATTAAAGAAGGGGATTTGAAAGGCGCGCGGGATGTACTTTCGAAGCTGATAGAGACAGGTAAAGCGGATTCAGCCTGGTATTATCTATACGCGCAGGTACTTGTACTCGATGGTCAGTTCGATGCGGCGATCAGAGTTTTGCAGGAAGGGCTTGAGCGCGACCCGGAAAATCAATTCCTTCAGTCTCTTCTTGAGACACTGACACAACCGTGGGAGGATGAGAATCCTCCTCCGGATGAGGGTACTACACCGGAAGAAGCGCCAGCTGATAATGGGACGGTGGATGTGTAATTGAAACATTGCTGAATCACCCACAATCCGCCTTCGCCATCGAGAATGTCGCGGAAACCTATGATATTCTAATGGCTAAGGCGGATTGTGGGCGGCACCCTGCTATATCACCCACAATCGCAATGAAGTCTGATTGTAACCGGAGCTTGATGAAAACGCGATTGTGGGCGGCACCCGGTCTTTCACATATTTTTCGTGATATACTTTTTCAGGCTTGATAAAATCGATAATCATGAGCAGTTCAGCTGAAAATAGGTCGATGGAATCCTTAACATGTCCCGTATGTGGGGCTCCGCGAAGGGATTTATCACTCACAAGATGCGACAGTTGCGGCGCGGATTTGACATCAGTAAAAGCTATCGAGGATTTCATCGAATCTCTTCTTCTCGACGCACGAAACGAAATCAGGAACCGACGATATCCGGAGGCACGGACGAAGCTCGAGGTCGCATCGTGGATGGATCAAGCCACAGCGAGTATCGCGAAATTAATCGGTTCGGAGATACTTGAAAACGAGCATCGCTACGGTGAAGCGCTTGATAATTATGAGGAGGCTCGAGAGAAGCGGATAGCCGCAGATAAGTGGGGGATAAATCTGGATGAGAAAATCACGAAGATGAAAGAGATGCTTGAGGTAGAACGAGCAGCCAAGGAGCATTTCAATCTCGCGCTTCATCGGAGTCGGGAGGGTTTTTTCGCGGAAGCGAGAGAGGAATTATATAAAGCCGCTGATCTTGCGTCGTATCTTCCGGAGATATATCTTCTCGCTGCGAAAGTGGATCTGTCGTTAGGATCTGAGAACGCGATGTATGACGATATTATGAGATTCAGGCAGCTCAAGCCGGAGGATACACGAGGCGAGCAGATGATGAAGGAGCTTGAACACAGGAAAGTCACATCGCGCCTTCAGACAGACCAGGTTTTCTTCGCTCTGTGCTTCATGGTTTTTGCAGTAGCAGTAATTGTGCTGATTGCGCTAATCAGATAAAAAATCAATTGGGCTGAGAGAGGGCGGATTTTATCCTGATTTGGGAATTGATAGAGATTGAAGATATGATTCTTATCAAGTTGTTTTGCTCTGGAGATGAGGTCAATCCGCCCCTACAATAGCTTAATCCTTTTGGCGAGAATATATATCGTATAATACAGATGGTTTGTGCAAATTGACAGTATGGTGTGATTAATGCTTGATGCGGCGACGATAAAGCGAATAAAGAACTTCGAGCTGAGATTGTCTCATCGGGTGGAGACGCTCTATGCCGGTGAGTACACATCGGCATTCAAGGGGCGAGGCATCGAGTTTTCGCAGGTGCGCAAGTATATCGAGGGCGATGATGTTCGTTTGATCGATTGGAATGTTACAGCACGGATGCGGGAGCCGTACATAAAAGAGTTTGTCGAGGAACGGGAGCTATCTGTTATTTTCCTCGTAGATATATCCGCAAGCGGGGATTTTGGCACGCGTCGACGTACGAAACGTGAGTTGGTCTCGGAATTCGCGGGTACAATGGCTTTCCTTGCGATTACACATCAGGACAAGGTAGGTCTTGTACTGTTCACAGATAGAATAGAAAAAGCGCTTCCGATAAAAAAAGGTCGTTCGCATTTTTTTCAGATTATGAACAACCTTATGCATTTCATGCCTGAAGGATCAGGAACGAATATAACGGAAGCGATACGATATTTGACAAGGCGAAACCTCCGTAGAAGCGTTGTGTTCCTTGTGAGCGATTTTCTTACGGAGGAGGATCTTTATCGTCCGCTGAAAACGGTTTATAAACGTCACGATTTAATCATGGTAAGGGCGAGGGATATAGCGGAGTTGAGCCTTGATTTCGATGGTCTTCTCGAGGTTGAAGATCCTGAGACAGGGCATGTTTTTCTTATCGATGGCAAGGATATCAGAACTCTTCAAACGTACAAAAAAACAATGGATGAATGGGATCAGTATCATGAGAGGGTATTCCGCCGTCTTAACCTCCCGATTATAGATTTGACAACCGGAAGCGAAATAACAAAACCGATACTCGACTTCATCCGCAAGAGAGAAAGGGGTGCAAGACGACGATAACTCTCGGTGCGAAATGGGCTTTGCTTCTGCTTGCCGCGATACCGGTTATCGTCGTGCTGCATTTCATCTGGACAAGGAGAGGAGGAAGGACGGTTATTTTTTCGACAAGCGATATATTTCGTCGAACACGCAAAGGGAATCTGTCATTCTGGCATCGAGAGCTGGTTTCCATTTTGAGAGTTGTGGCGATAGCGTTGATAATCATCGCGGCATCCCGCCCGCAATATGGTCGCGGTGAGGAGAAAATCGTAACGGAGGGAGTTGATATTGCTCTTTGCCTTGATGTAAGCGGGTCGATGTTAGCGGAGGATTTCCAGCCAAGCCGTCTTTCAGCAGCGAGAGATGTGGTGAAGGAATTTGTGAAGCAAATGGAGGGGAACCGTCTTGCGCTCGTTGCATTCAGTGGAAAATCGCTGACACAATGCCCGTTGACAACGGACTATAATATAATAGCTCAATTACTCGATGAGGTTGATACGGAGACAGTACCGCTCAACGGCACAGCAATAGGTGATGCAATCGGCAACGCCGTGAATAAATTTTTCGATAAGAAATCGAAAAGCAAGGTAATTGTTCTGCTGACGGATGGGGAGAACAACACGGGAATGATAGAGCCTGAGCTTGCGGCAAAAATAGCATCGGATAAGGGAATAAGGATATATACTATAGGAGTCGGGACAGTCGGTGGAGCGGCAATACCGTATTATGACCCAAGTGGCGAAAAACATTATTACAGGCAGGGAAATCAGCTTCTCATGACAAGGCTCGATGAGAAGACACTGCAGACGATAGCATCAATAACAAGAGGAGAATATTTCCGAGCAACGGATGTGAATACGCTAAGGCAAATATATAATGAAATCGCGCAAATGGAAAAGCACAAGATCGAGACTCGCAAATATACAGTTTACAACGAGCTTTATATATATTTCCTGATTCCGGGGATAGCGGTTTTTATTTTAGAGATCGCATTATTCACCGGAAAGCAGAAAAGGTTGATATGAAAAATGGCAGATGATAAAACAAAAACATGGAAGGTACCTGTTCTTTCAAAGCGACGTTCAAGGCCTCGCGATGAAAATCTCTGGCTGTTCCACAAGGACAAGTTCAAGAACTTCATGAAAAAGTGCGAGGGTAAGAAGTTGGTTATCGCTTTAAGCGGCGGTAAATTGAAGTTCGCCTGTCACCTTCCAATTCTGAGGTTGATTGAATCGCTTGAGATACAGTTGGATGAGGTATGGGGTTCGAGCGCCGGAGCGGTAGTTGGAGGGCTTTGGTCGAATGGTATGACGGTAAGGGAACTGGATAAAATTCTGGATGATGTGAATGTCACCATGATTTATGATTTTCTGAACATCCAGGCAATTAAAACCGCGATAGAAGCTCACAAACAGGCACAACCGCTCAGAACAGCGGGTATTTTCCCCGGGATACGGATAGAGAAATATTTACGCACCCTGTTGACTGAATCGAAGAAAGAAACCCCGTTAATGGACATATCGCGTTTTTACTCCATGACATATAACATATCGAGATTTTACCGGACAGCACTTCGAATGACGAGGGATTCGCGTGTCCACCATATAAATTTCATGAACTATGAGATTTTGAACGAGAAGGTTACAGATGGCGATCTTGCAGATATCATAAGGGCGTCAATAGCGATGGCGGGTATATACTGGCCGGAGGAGATAGGCGGGGAGCTATTCCTCGATGGCGGCATGGCGGAGCAGTTGCCAATCCGCTCTCCTTTCGTCACATGGCAACACGATATCAGAAATGGCAAGGAGAAACGCGATCTTTTTATCGTTGGAATGGAGCTAGTGTATGCGACATCTGATGCGCCACCACCGGCAAATCCGCTGAGCATGATTTCCGAAAGTTTCGAGCTGATGGGCGATGAAATAGCGCGAGACCATCAGTATTGCATAGCGACTCACGATTCTGATGATGGTCCGAAAGTCGAGCTCATAGTGATACAACCGAAAGTTCCGTATACGATCCTCACTGAAGTGCCGAACTTTGCAAGGCAGATGGAAATAACAAAAGATGCGATTGTCAAGGTTTTATCCGATAAATGATATTTCAAAACGACAAATTGATATTTCTTGTTCTTCTCGCACCAGTCATAGGATGGTGGTTGTGGCGATTTTTTGAGAAGCGGATGGAATCCCGTCGCAGGTTCGCCGAGGATAAATTGTGGAACCTGATAGCGCCGCGCGAACATCGCTGGGTACCAATAACAAGGATAATGCTGATGAGTCTTGCATTCGCGTGTCTTTTTGTAGCGGTGGCAAGACCCAAAGGCGGTCAGATTCAGGAGGAGACATCGAGCACGGGAATAGAAATATTTTTCCTTATGGATTTATCGAAAAGCATGATGGTTGAGGATGTCGGAGCGAGTAGAATATTGATTCAGAAGAAAGTAGCGGAGGCGATAATCAAATCGAATCCGAACGATAAGGTAGGGATAATAGGTTTCACCGGCGAACCGTATGTGATATGCCCTCTGACGCTGGACCACGCGACGCTCCTGACATTTCTTGAGAATGTGGATGTGGATGAGAACTCGATACATCCGGGGACAGGTTATGGAGATGCTATAGAGCTTGCCATTCGGAGATTCCAGGGAACGGAGGGGCGGGCAATAGTGCTTTTCAGCGATGGCGAGAATAACAAAGGGGTAAGACCGGAAAAAGCCGCACGCGATGCGCTCCGTGAGGCAGTGAAAATATTCTCCATAGGCATCGGCACTGAAACAGGAACGAGGCTTTTTGAGAGAGATTTCTTCCAGCGTCCGGTACCGAGGACTTATCGCGGTGAGCCGGTGATTGTGAAGCTCGACAAAGCATCGCTGAAAGAGGTAGCGTCCATAACTAATGGGAAATCGTATTTTATAGAGTCTGTGAGGGGAGCGCAGGATGTTTTCGTTGACTTTGATCGGTCCTCGAAAGCGATTTTCAAATCGGGATTATCCGCGCATAAGAAGGAGCTTGCCGGATATTTCATTTTTGTTGCCGCTCTATTGATGATCGGTGATTCCTTAGTGAGCACATTCCGTCTGATACCGAGGAAACGCCCGGATATCCCATCTTTTGTCTCAAACAACAACGCGCGAAGGAAGAAGGAGAAAACCTCGAAAGTGACTACGGAATCCACCAAATGATGAGTTTTGATAATGAACCGAAATTTCATTTTTTTTGTTTATTAGAATGGGAATGCCGATAAAAATTAGAGACCGGGCGATTCGCGTGCAATGCGGTTTTGCAATTTATGAAAATCATCGATAAGTACATATCAAAAGAATTTCTAGTGTTCTTCGTGGCGGTGATTCTTGGATTCGTGGTCCTCATGATAGGCAACACGATATTTATCATGAGCGATCTGATAATGAACAAGCGAATCCCGTTTTTCATAGTCACGCAAATTCTAATACTTCGGGTTCCGGCGATGTTTGTGCTCGGATTTCCGGTGGCGACGGTATTCGCTGTAATGCTTACGATGGGACGATTGGCGAAGGACAGCGAAATAGTAGCGATGCGTACGGGGGGCTTGAGCTTTCAGCGAATCATATTACCGCTGCTTTTCATGGCTGGGGTTATAAGTATCGGTAGCTTCTATCTGAACGAGATAGTGGTTCCAAGAGCGAACCATATTTCGCAGAATTACATAAGGCAATTTTTCATGAGCGAAGTAATGGAGAACGCGAGAGCGAACATATTTTTCAGGATTCCCGGCGGACTTGTGATTTATACCAAAAAAATGGAGGGGGGCTCGAATGAACTTCGAAATGTGATGGTATTTGAGACGAGGGAGTACGGTTTCCCGGATATATCCGACGTCATGCATGGTTATATAAAAAACGACAAGCTGATACTTGAAGACGGTACGACTTACGAGGTTAACAATAATGGATTAATCGACGAGAAATTTTATTTCCAGAAATCGACCAAGGATATTTCGAGAGAAATTAGAAAACTGTATGGGGAGCAGAAGACACCGCAGGAGATGGTATCAGGAGAGTTGAAGGAATTAATCGATACATTCAAGAAACACAATTTGAGAGTTTCAGCGCAGGAGACGGATTACTATTTCAAGTTCTCGATACCGGTGGCGAACCTTGCATTCGCAGTTGTGGGTCTTCTATTCGCCGTATCGAATCCGCGGAAGGAGAGTTACAGCGGGATAATTGTGGCTCTGATACTAATAACGATATACTGGGTGATGATGACAGTAATGAGGTCAATGGGGCACAAGGACATGCTCACGCCGTGGCTTGCCGCCTGGGGGCAGAATATAGTTTACTTTACGATTGGAATTCCTCTGCTTTTGAAAATCAGAAAGTGATATGAGGCTTCTTGATAAATACATAATGAGAGAAGTCGGGATTTTCGTATTGGTAGGAATCCTCGGATTCGCCATTCTTATCATCGGGAACAATTTCTACGCGTTAAGCGACCTGATTTTTGCGAAGAGAATAAGATTCATGGATCTGATTTATATAACTCTTCTTGACACGCCGGCGACGATGGTTTTATCGCTTCCCGTGGCGACTCTTTTCGGAGTCATGCTGTCGATCGGACGTTTGGGCATGGACAGCGAGATAATAGCGATGCGAACAGGAGGGATTTCGCTGACAAGGATAATCCTACCTGTAATGATAATAAGCCTCTTTTTCAGCGGTGTAACATACATGCTCGATGAAAGGCTGGTGCCAATCGCAAGCAGGAATTCAGAGATAATCAAGGAGGAAAACATAAAAGGAGGCCAGTTTCATATCAAGTCGAACGTATTCTTCAGGAGTTCCGACGATACAATCATTTCTGTAAACAAGTACAACATGAAGGATAAAACGCTCTCAAAGGCGATTGTCTGGCAATACGATAAGGATAGATTTATACACATATATACGGCGTTTTCGGGGAAATTCGATGGCGATTATGTTGTTTTAGAGTCAGCGAATCATCATATTTTTGATGGCAATCAGGAAAGCCGTCCTCTCGTATATAAGGAAAATCTACCCGAGGCGAAGATATATTTCCCGGAAGTACTTCAGGAGGTTCACGACGATAAAACGAGCGCGTCAAATCTCGCTGCCGGCGATATAGCGGAGCAGATAAGCCATCTCGAGGAATCAGGGCAGGATACATCAGTTGCGAGGACCAACCTTGCTTACAAGTACGCGACTCCGATAGCCTGTACGATTTTCAGTTTCGTGGGTTTCATGTTCAGCGTCATAAATCCAAGGCGAGAACGCTACAGCGGAGTTTTCATGGCGCTGGTTTTGATTTTTATTTATTACATCATGCAGACGGTGTTCAAGTCACTCGGGGAGAAAGGTCTTGTAAGCCCGCCGGAGTTCGCTGCATGGGCGACGAACGGAATTTTCTTTATCGCGGGGATGGTGGTATTTGCAAAGCTATCGAAGTAATTTCTCATCGGATTCCAAGAGGTGCTGACTTAAAAGAAGTAAATTTTGTAATAATGGGGGCGCATGTGTCTCCGGATTGTTGAAAAAGTCCAAGAACCGTAGGGGTGGGTTTATGGTATGAGCGTAGGACTCAACTTGAATAATGGAAAAACTATAAGCGTATAATCAAGCCGGTTAACGAAGAAACCCACCCTCTCCCCGGCGCATAAATACAGGGCGGGTTTCATTTGAATCAAGAAGTCCTTTCGTAATCAAAATGAAATGCGCATCTGGCAGAAAGTTCGTTATCGTAAAAAACCCGCCCCTACATTAGAATGATCACTTTTTCAACAGCCCC
>Ga0315284_10005497_pt1 | contig 18008 bp, 9 predicted proteins | sample YL17G09_16_MG_FD_203696 | JGI IMG/M metagenome (GOLD analysis project Ga0315284, IMG submission 203696) | Sediment microbial communities from Yellowstone Lake, YNP, Wyoming, USA - YL17G09_16 | ecosystem: Environmental > Aquatic > Freshwater > Lake > Sediment | place: USA: Wyoming | collected...
TCACGCCCGGCGCGACCGAAGACGACAACCTCGGGAGCGACTTCTCCATCGACTTCCGTCCGGTCGTGTCCGGCCCGTTGGCCGACGCGTGGCGGTTCGATGACGCGGGCTGCCAGACCGGGAGTCAGCTGGGGCTGAGCGCCGCCGCATTCTCGAAGACCTGCCTGACGATGCAGGGCGGGGCCCCCCTGGCCATCACCTCTTACTCCGTGGACCCGGGCACTCCGAACTACGCGAGTTTGCGCCTGGCGAATACCTACAATAACGTCTCGCCGCTGGCCGGCAATCGCTACACGTTCTGGATCGTGAGCTTCGACCACACCTACTCGGTCGCTGGCGCCACCACTCCGGGCGTGGATTGCGGTAACGCCGCCGCCCAGATGTGCATCGGGGCGACGTCGGCGATCCTGGCGACCATCCGCGGGGATGCGGCCAAGCTCCAGACGAAGATCGGCGATTCGACTTACCTTACCTGGAACACCCCGGCGACCTGCGACGGAGTTCCCACCGTTCCCGCGACTTGGGGCAAGGTGAAGAGCCTGTATCGCTAGCCGGTACGCGAGGTAGACACTGGGACGGGCGGGACCTGAGTCGGGGTCCCGCCCGTTCTCTTTGAAAGAGGAGCTCGGCATGCGGAACCTTCCTGTCGTGACGCACCGCTCGCGCACTGGGGTGGCGTTGGTTTCCCTGATGGCACTGGCCACAGCGGCGGTTGCGGGATGCTCGGGCGCCAGGCCGGCGGCGGCGCCGGCGGCGAGCCCTCCGCCCCCCGCCGCCGCGGCCCCGGCCCAGCGGCAGATCCCCGATCCCGTGCTGACGCTGCACTGGAGCGATGCGCTCGACACGACCCGCGTGCTGGAGGCGCGGCCCGACCAGCGCCTGCGCGTGGCGGTGACCATCACGGGAGTGGACACGCTACAGGGCTACACCCTGCGCTTCCGGCTCGAGCCCATCGACGGTCCGGCGGGGGCCGCGTGGAGCTTCGCTGACCGCGGCGGCTGCCGCGCCGCCACCTGGTTGTTCACCGCCGAGCCCGATCCGCAGGCTCCGGCCCCGTGGCCCAACAAGCTGCTGATCACCGACTTGAAGCCCGCTCCCGATGGTACGGTGTGGATGCTCGTGGCAGCGGGCTGGGACAAGGTGGTCCTCGACCCAGACTCCCTTTACTCGCTCTGCCATCTGGATTTCGACCCGCCGGTCGCGGCTGAGGAGGGGGGCTCATGCGCGGGCTGGGACGGCCCCGCGCGCCTCTACTGCGAGAGCGGCGAACTCGCGCTCACCAGCATCGAGTTCCCGGTGCAGCGTCTTGGCCTGGCGGTGACCGTGCGGCCGCTCGCGGCGCCGAAACCGTAAGCGCCGGAAGCCAGAAGCTGGAGGCCGGATGAACGCCGGGAGCGAAATCTCGCTCCCGGCGTCCGGCGCTCCGCCGCCCCGGCGGCTAGCGCACCATGTCCACCACCCGGCCGGCGTAGGTCCGCACCGGGTAGCGCTGCCGCAAGCGCGCCACGAAACCCTGCATCTGCCGCTCCTCGTCGCGCATCCGGTATTCGGTGACCAGATCCTGAAAGGCCTGCGAAAACGAGCGGCTCACGCCCGGCGTGCGCTCGAGGATCTTGAGGATGGCGTAGCCTTCGGCGGTCGCCAGCGGGCCGGCGAAACTGCCCACGGGGGTCGAGAAGATCGCCCGGTCGAGCTCCGCCTCTTGGGATTGCCCCGGGGAGATCGGGGGGCTCATCCCGCCGGCCGTGGCGTTGGGGGCGATGGACCAATCGCGCGCCAGCTGCTCGAGATCGACGCCCCCGCGCGCCATCCTGAGCACGGAGTCGGCGCGCGTCTGCGTCTCGGTGACGCACACCCAGACGCGCGCCTGGTCGGGGATCGCGTAACGCGTCGAGTCGGGGTAGAACATGGCGCGCAGCGAGTCGTCGGCGGTGGACACGCGGGCGGCGACCGAGTCGGCGTAGAGCGCCTCGACCAGGTACTTCTCGCGGCGCAGCGCGAGGTCGCGGGCCACGTCGGTCTGGTGCTCGAGTCCGCGGGCGACGGCGCGGCGCATCAGCTCCTTGTCGAAGGCGATGCGGTCCACCCAGGGCAGTATCTGCGCGCGATTGCGGATCTCGGGGCGCAGCGCCGGGGTGGTGTCCGCCAGGTAGAGGATGAGGTCGCGCGCCAGCACCTTGCCCTCCACCGTGGTGGCGAGGAGCAAGTCGAGGTCGGCCTCCGAGACCGCCGGCAGCGGCAGGTTCATGTTGACGGTGCCGGGGCCTGAGTCCTGCGCCTGGATGCGTGGCGGCAAGAGCTGGAAGCGGTTGAGCAGCGTGTCCACGCCCGCGTAGTCGTACTGGATCTTCATCTGCCGGGCGAGCTGCGCCCGGTAGGCCTCGCGGCGCTCGACGGCGGCGACGCGCAGGAACTCGCCGCGGAATCCGGCCGCGTCGTCGAAATCGGTGCCGTTGGGCCGCTGGCGGGTCTGGGTCACCTGGAAGAGCGCCCACTTGCCCACGTAGGGCAGGGGTGGGCTCAACCGCGCCAGCGGCAGGGTGAAGAGAACGGCCGCCACGCTGTCGGTGAACTCCTCGCGGATCTTGTAGCCGAGGTCGAGCAGCTGCGGGGTTCCCGGCGCGCCGCTCTGGGTCAGGGCCTCGAGGCGGGCCAGCGGCGTGCCGCCGACGATGCGCGTATTCCACGCCTGGGCGGCGTCGCGCTCGTCGAAGGTGAAGGCGCGCAGGAAGAGGATGGTGGTCATCTGCTTGCGGAACAAGCCGCGATCGACGTCCTCGAGGCGCACACCCCCGACCACCTCGTGCTCATACAGCTTGTTCTTCATCAGGGTCTCGCGGTACTTCGCGTACTCGGCTTCCTGCTCGGAGGTCATCGGCCGCGGGTGGCGCGCAGCCTCCAGGCCGAGCAGGTTGCGGGTCACCAGATCCTCGAGGAGCATCTGGCGCGCGGTGACCGGCGAGGACTCCTGCGGGCGCATGCTGGGCGCCAACTGATTCCATTCCCGTTCGAGGTCGGCCATCGAGATCACCCGGTCGCCGATGGTGGCCAAGATGCTATCGGGCGAGACCGGCGGTGACGCCGGCTTGGCCGCCGGGGCGGTCCGGGTGCCCGGCTTGGAAGCCTTCGGGGTCTTGGCGACCGGGGCCGCCACGGCCGCGGCCGTGGCCCCGGCGAGGAGCAGCGCCAGGGCGAGAGCGAGTGGGCGGCGGGTGGGAGGCAAACGGCGGTCACGTCGCATCGGTCCGTCCTCTTTGGGGTGATCCACACAAACGGCGGCGATTCGCTCGCCGCGATCTAGAATGACCGACCGGCGGCGAGGGCGGCGAGCGCCTTCTTCGGCTCCACGCTCGGGAACGCCCGCAGCAAGCCGTCGGCCAGTACGGCGCGGGCCGAATCCGCCTGCCCCGAGGCGACGTGCCAGCGCGCCAGGTAGATGTACGTGCTGGGCTCGCCGGGATTCTCCCGCCGGGCCGCCTCGAAGGCCGCCCGGCCGTCGGGCTGGCGGCTCTCCCGCATGGCGATGATACCCAAGTTGTTGTATGCCGAGCAGCGGTCGAGGTTTCCCCCCCAACGCAAGACTTCCGCAAGGTGTGTCCGGGCCGCTTCAAGGTCGTCCTGGCGCATCGCCACACGAGCCAGGGTCAGGTGCGCGGGGGGGTTGTCGGGGTGCACCGCCAGCGCTTCCCGCGCCGACTTCTCGGCGCCCGCCAGGTCGTTCCGGTCCAGGGCCCTGAGCGCGTCCACTGCCGCGGGCTTGGCCCGACGGAAGCCGGCCATGCGGTCGGCCAGCTCCGCGACCGCGAAGGCACCTGCCACCCCCGACTCGCGGCGCTTGCTGAGCTGGATGGCCATCTCCCTGGCGCGGGTCGTCTCGCCGCGCCACGCCAGGTCCAGGCCGGCGGCGACGGCCACGCGCACCAGGGAGCTGTCCGCCACCCAGCGCGCCAGTCCCGCCAGCGGGTCCTTCTCCGCCATCTCTTCGGGCGAGGGAGTCTCCGGCACCTTGTAAAGGTCGATCGGCGCGCGATACTCGACGAACGGCAGATCGTCGGTGTTGAGAGGAGCGCTGGGCAGCCGCGCCACGAGATCCGCGACCCGACCGAGGTGATGCGAGGCGATCGTGGCCTCGCCCCCCAGCCCGAAGCGCGACAGGTAGACCGAGGCCGCGCTCCTGTCTTCCCGGGGCAGCAGGCGCTCGGCCGGCACGCGCCGGTCCTCCGGCGGCACCACCAGCAACAGGTCGGTGCCGTACAGGAAGACCTCGGCCTCGGGGAAGATCTCGGCGAGCGACGTCAGCAGCGAGGACAGCGCCACGGGGGAGAGCTCGTAGATCTGGACCCACTGGCAGAAGACGCCCCCGCGGTTCAGGGCGCCGCGCACCCGCCGGTAGAAATCGGTCGTGAACAGGTTGTTGATGCCCGCGATCCACGGGTTGGACGGCTCGGAGATGATCACGTCGTAACGCCGGCCGGAGTGCTGGAGGTGCTGGCGCCCGTCCTCGAGGATCAGCTCGATGCGCGGATCGGAGAGGACGTCCTCGTTGGCGTCGTCGAAGTAGCGGGAAGCCTCCATCACGGCCGGCTCGATCTCCACCAGCGTGAGACGGCTCGGGTCGTGTTCCAGCACGGCGCGGGTGGTCACGCCCGAGCCCTGGCCGATGAGGCAGACGCGGGCGCCCGGGTCGGTCCACAGCATGGGGAGGTGGCCGATCATGATCTGCGTGGCGATGTCCTCGCCGTCGCTGGCGTCGGGCTTGCCGTTGGTCCGCAGGCTGAGGTAGCGGCGATTGGCCACCCGCTCGTGCACGGAGATCACCGCGTGCAGCCCCTCGCGGTAGAAGATCAGCTTCTCCTCGCGCAAGCGGCGGGCCATCTCGGCGCGGGCCTTGGCCGGGCTCGGGGCGCCCTCGGCCAGGAGCAGCGACGAGCGGTAGACGCCGAGGGTGAAGAGGGCCTTGTTCCAGGACGGGGACAGGACGGTGACGGCCACCACCGCCAGGCACGCGGCGACCGGTAGCGCCAGGCGCAGAGGGCCGCCCGGGCGGTCGCTGCCGGGCGCGGGCCCGGGGGGCGGGGAAGATCTCCCTCCGGAACGCCGGGCTGCGGAGCGGGAACCGGCGGAGCGGCCGGGTGCGGCGGCGGCGGCCGCGGGATGGCGCTGCGCGGCCTCCGCCGCCCACCAGGCCGCGACGGCGAGCGCCAGCGCCACGAGCGCCGAGCCTATCCAGGTGGCGCGGATCCCGATGGTGGGCAGCAGCACGAAGCCCGCCAGCAGGGTGCCGGTGAGCGTGCCCGCGGTGTTCACGGCGTAGGCCAGTCCGGTGGCCCGCGCCCCGCTCACGCGGTCGTCGGAGAGCAGCCGCGCGCCCACCGGGAAGAGCGCCCCGAAGGCCAGGCAGGGCAGCAGGGTGACCAGCGAAGCGATGCCGATCTGTCCCAGATAGACGATAGGCAGGCGGCTCATGTTGGTGGAGAGCAGGTCCACGAAGCGGCCCGGCAGCTCGGGCACCAGCCACAGTCCGAGGCCCGCCCCGGCGGCGGCCGCAGCCTGCAAGATCGCGAAGGAGCGCCAGGGATTGCGCGCGTCGGCCAGGCGCCCGCCCCACAGCAGGCTGCCGATCGCCAGCGCCAGCAGGTAGCTCGCCAGCACCAGGGCGAAGGAGTAGACGGACGAGCCGAAGGTGAGGCTGAAGACGCGCGTCCAGGTGATCTCGAGGGCGAGCGCGACGGCCCCGGAGAGGCCGAACAGCGCGATGGCCAGGCCCCGCCGCCCGAGCGGATGCGCACCCCGGGCCGCGGCCTCGCTCGGGGCGCCGGCCGCCTCCGCCGCGGCCTCGGAGCGCGGCTCGCGGGCGCCGAGCACGGTCATCACGGCGCCTAGGAGCAGGGCCACGCCGCCGGCGAGGCGCGTCGTGCCCAGGAGGCCGAGGCCGGGGATCACCACGAAGCCCGCCACCGCCGAGCCGGCCACCGCGCCCAGCGTGTTGAGCCCGTAGAGGCGGCCCAGGCTGCGCCCGAAGGACGTGCCCGCGCGGGTCGCCCACGCCACCAGGTACGGCAGCGTGGCGCCCATGCAGGTGGTGGGCACGAGCAGTGCGAGCACGGCGAGTGCGACGCGAGTCAGCAGGTAGAGCGGGGACTGGGCGCCCAGGTTCGCGTAGGCGCCGCCGAGCACGGGGTCCAGCGCCGCGAAGAGCCACAGCGAGCCCAGCGCGAAGAGCCCGATGCCCATCTCGAGGAGCCCGTAGGCGGCGAGCGGCCGCCCCACGCGGTGCGACCAGCGGCCGGCCAGGTAGGCGCCCAGCGCCAGGCCGGCCAGGTAGGCGGCCACGACCGTGCTCACCGAGTGCAGCGTGCTCCCGAGCATGCGGGAGAGCGCTTTGGACCAGACGACCTCGAGCATCAGGCTGGTGAAGCCCGAGATCGTGAAGGCGAGGCCAACCAGGATCGCCGGCGGATGTCGTCGCATGGGTCCGGGATTCACTCCTTGGGGTTTGCGCCTCCGCCGCGCGGCGAGGGCCGCGCGGGGTCGGCAGGCAATTCGAGCGCCGCCAGTGCGGCCGCGTTGATCCGCACGTCATAGCCGCGGCGCAGCTCTGCCAGATGCGCGGTCAGCTGTGCCTCGCCGCCCTCGGCGAGGACCCGCTGGATGACGTACGGGCGGGCCTCGGCGAAGGTGCCGCGCTTGCCGTCCTGGTGTTCGAGATAGCGGTAGACCCACCACTGCCCGGCGCGCTCCCGGGGCCCGAACACTTGCTCCGGCCGGGCCTGGGAGAACCAGGCGTGCAGCGTGCTGTCGGAGTGCCCGGCGGCCAGCACCTGCGGCTCACGGTAGAGGTCGGCCTCGCGCCGGCGCAGCAGCGCCAGCTGGGCGTCGTCCGGCGCGGCGTAGCGGGCCGCCAGCAGCGAGTCCCAGGCGACGCCGCGCTCCAGCGCTTGGACCGCGGCCGCGGCTTCCGTCTCCGCCGGGTACCAGAGGCCGTGGTAGCGGTCGTAGGGGGGGCCGTGGAACCGCTCCGGGTCCCGCTTCCACGCCGCCTCGAGTACGGCAGCGCTGGTGTCCACGCGGGCCAGCACGGCGGTGCGGTAGTAGCTCTCCACCGCCAGGATCCGGCGGCGGGCGGTGAGCTGCGCTTCCACCTGAGGCAGGCGGCCGAAGCCGAGGCGCTCGGCCTCGGCGTCGATGCGGCCCTGGGCGAAGAAGCTCTTCGTCCACTCGACGACGGCCTGGGCCGAATCGGGACGGTCGCGCTGGGCGGGCGGCACCCGCTCCCAGAACCAGAGGAAGCGCCCGATGGTGAACGGCCCGAGCGTGGTGGTCGCCAGCACGCGCGCCGTGTCGGCCGGCAGCACGGGAGGCGACCAGGTGGTGAGCTGCATGCGCATCCAGCCCGGGCCCTGCTCGCGCGGCTGCGGCAGCTTGGCGAAAGCGCCGGCGAGCAGCGCGGCCGCTCCATCGTCGAATCGCGGCCGCAGCGGCGCGACCAGCCGCTCGATGAGCCGGCTCTCGCGCTCGGCCATCTGCGCCGGCGTGTCGGCGGGGCGGTTTGCCCCGGCGGCCGGCGCCGGCCCGTCCATCACCTCGCGGCGGTAGTACTCCTGGCGCATCAGCGAGGCGCGGAGGTTGGCGAGCTGCGCCGACTCCTCGGCGCTCGGCACGTAGCCGGCGCCCTCGGCAGCGAGCGTGAGGACCTCCTTGTTGACCAGCTCATCGAGGAAGGCGCTCTTGGTCTGTTCGGTGATGGGACCCGGCGGGCGCATCCCGGGGGCTAGGCCCCGCCACTGGCGGAGGAACTCGTTGCCGGTGATCAGGCGCGTCCCGACCGCGGCCAGGACGGAGTCGGGCAGGGGAGCCGACGGCGGCGCGACGGCGGCGGCCGGAGCGGCCGCGGACCGGCCGGGACCGGCGAGAAGCAGGGCGGACACGAGGAGGGTGCCCAGGGTGGTGGCGAGCGACCGCAAGAATGCCTCCAAGGGAGCTGCAAGATGGCGGGAATGACCGGCCCCGGCAGTATATCCCGTGCCTCCCAGGGCCTCAACCGAAGCGGTGCCGTAGGCTTCGCGGGGGAGCGGCGGTCCCGGGAGCCCGCCGGGGAACCCGCTCGAGGCCGGGAGGTAGCAGATATCGACACCCCGAGGCTCCCCGGGCCGACACCCGCCAGGCCGCTGGCTCATCCCCGAGAGGCAGGCTACTCTCTGCGCATGCGAACCCAGCCCTCCGCCCTGGCCCTGATCGCCCTTCCCCTCGTCTTCTTGGCTCTTGCCGGGACTCCCGCCGCCGCGGACGTCGGCGTGGAAGGTCTGCGCCTGGTGGCCGCCGACGCCACCGGGATCACGCTCGAGTACCGGCTGCCCGAGTACCGCCTCGAGTCCGTTCAGACACCGTCCGGGGTGCTGACGCGCATCTACGTCCCGGGGCTCGCGACCACCTCCGAGCCGGGCCGGCCGGAGCTGCCGGCCGGCGGCGCCTGGATCGCCGTGCCGCCCACGGGAGGGGCCACGGTCCGCATCCTCGAAGAGGAGACCGAGGTGGTGGCCGGGGTGGACGTGATCCCCGTCTCGCGGCCGGTCTCCGTGCCCGACGGCACGGTGGACGAGCGGCCGGCGCGCGAGTTCTTCCGCGACGCCGCCGCCTACGCCAGCGACGCCGCGTTCCCCGGCGCGGCGGTGGGCCTCGACGGCGCCCGCTGGCTGCGCTTCCAGCGCGTGCAGGCGTTGCGCCTCTTCCCGCTGCGCTACCGCGCCGCCAGCCGCACGCTGCTGGTGACGCGCCGCATGACGGTGCGCGTGGACTTCTCGGCGCCGGCCGCGCTGAGCCCCTCCGCCCTGGAGCGCGCCGCGCTCGAAGCGGGCCCGGCCGCCGATCGCCAGTACGAGCCGGTCTACCGCAGCGTGGTCGTCAACTACGACCAGAGCCGCGCCTGGCGCGCCCGCCCGCTGCGCCGTCCGTCGGTGACGCGTCTCGGCGGCGCTCTGCCGGGCGGGGTCGAGTCCGGCGCGGTGCGGCCCGCCGGAGCGGCGCTCGGCCTCGGCACCGGCAATCCCGAGTGGAAGGTGCGGGTGGACACCACCGGCGTGTGGCGGATCGGCTTCGACCAGCTGGCCCGCAAGGGCTGGCCGGCGGACATCGCCCCCGAGGCCATCGTCGCCTTCCGGCGCGACACCACGGTGGCCCTCGAGCCGGCGCCGTGGACCGACGTCGAGATTCCCATCGACGTCGTGGACGTCAACGGCAACGCCAAGTTCGACGCCGGCGATTTCGTGGCGCTGCCGGTGCAGAACTGGGCCGAGCGCGTCTCCCCCGGCTGGTACGAGCGCCGCTACGGCGACGCCGACGTGATCTGGCTGTCGCACAAGAGTTCCGGCACCGGCCTACGGGTGCGCAGCACGCCGGGCTGGCTCGGGGATCCCGCCCCGGCGCGCCCGGCGTCGTTCCCGTCGTTCCGCCACTACGAGCGCAACTTCTACTACTTCCTGTACCCGACCGACGTCACCACCGTGGATCAGTTCTACTGGACCGACGAGGTCACCGACGCGCTGCCCGTGGACACGCTCACCGCCGACCTGCTCGACCTCGACTCCGGCGGCGGCGGGCAGATCGCGCTGCGCGCCCAGTGGATCGGGCGGACCGGCGACAGGCACTACCTGTCGGCCGACTGGGTGAACGGGCTGGGCGACTCCCTCGACCTGTGGACCGACACCACCACCGCCGGCCGTCAGATCGTCGACGGGCGCAAGTACTTGCCCGCGGCGGCGGCCACCGAGGGCGTGAACCGCTTCCGCATCCGCGGCCGCCGCGAGGGCATCACGCCGGGCTCGGGCGCCAGCTTCAACTTCCTCGAGGTCACCTATCCGCGCCTCTTCCGGGCGCGCAACGACCGCCTCGAGTTCAACAGCGCCGGGGCTTCCGGCACCGTGGAGTTCGCGGTCGAGGGCTTCGGCGGCGCGATCGCGCCGCCGATCTACGCCTACGACGTCACCGACTGGGGCGACCCCGTGCGGCTCACCGTGGACCCGGCGCAGGTGGAACCTTCCGGCGGCGGCTGGCGCGCGCGCCTGCAGGCGGCGGTGGCGCCGGGGGAGACGCGCCGCTACGCGGCGGCCGCCGCCCTGAGCCCGCTGCCCGACGCGGCGGTGACCGCGGAGACGCCGTCGAGCCTCTATCTCACGCCGAACGGCGGCGCCGACTTCATCCTCCTGGTCAACGACGCCCTGGCCACCGAGTGGGTGGACTCGCTGGCCGCCTTCCGCCGCGCCCAGGGCATCTCCACGCTGGTGGCCAGGGCGCAGGACGTCTACGACGAGTTCAACGGCGGGCGCAAGTCGCACTTCGCCGTGCGCCGCTTCCTGAGCTATGCGCTGGCCCACTGGGACACGCGCTTCGTGCTGCTGGTGGGCGACGCCTCCGAGGACGGCCAGGGCTGGCTCGGCACCAGCAACGCGGACTACCTGCCGGTGCCCGTGATCCAGGGGCCGGTGCCGGTCAACCGCGGCAACGAGGTGGTGCCGAGCGACAACTGGTACGCCTTCGGGCTCACCGGCGACGAGGGGCCCGGGAGGGACCTGCTCGCCGACCTGGTCATCGCCCGCTGGACGGCGGGCGACAACCCCGACGGCACGCGCGGCGCCGACCAGGTGCGCGCCCTGGTGCAGAAGTCGCTGGCCTACGAGCGCAGCGGGCTGGGCGCGCCGTGGCGCAACCGCGCCGTGCTCAGCGCCGACGACGACTACTCGGGTGCGACCCTGTTCGGCGGCGGCGGGACGGCGGAGTTCTGCTACTGCCTGCGCACCAGCGAGCAGATCTTCCAGCAGATCAACGAGGTCTGCGAGCGCGTCGTGCACCGCGACTCGGGCTACCGCGACTTCGAGATCGTGCCGTACTACATGCGCGACCTGCTGCCGGCCTTCTCCGAGTTCCCGTGCGCCACCTGCGCGGTGGCGCGCGACCTCTACACCGTGCAGACCTACGTCGACCGCAACACCTCGCCGGCGCTCTTGGTGCAGCTCTCGCAGGGCGCCGCCTTCTGGAACTTCCAGGGCCACGGCAACGCCACCGTCATGGCGCACGAGGAGCTCTACGTCGCGCAGGGCACCCTGCAGGACGTCGACCTCGTCTTCAACGACGGCATGCCGTGGGTGTTCTCCGGCTACGCCTGCCACCTCAACAACTTCGCCGGCGTCAACGAGCGGGGCTACTTCGGCGACGGCATCGGCGAGCGCATGGTGAACGTGCCCGGCAAGGGGGCGATCGCCTCGTTCGCCTCGGTGGGCTACGAGCTGCTGCCGTACAACGCCAACAACCACCTCAACGTCAAGGTCTTCGAGGCGTTCTTCAAGAACCCGCCGTACGAGCTGTTCGCGGGACAGAGCGGCGCGCGCGTGCGCATCGGCGAGGCCACGCTGACCGGGGTCTACCGCATGGTGGCGAGCACCTTCGGGCTGGAGGCGGAAGCCGCGCAGACCTACGTCTTCCTCGGCGATCCCCTGGCCAACATGAACTTCGGCCCGCCGCGCCTGACGGCCCGCGCCAGCGACCGCGACCCGCTCACCAGCGGGCAGGTCTACTACCCGACGCTCGACCAGGACACCGTGCAGGTGGAGGTCAAGGCCCTCGACGAGAGCGCCCTGACCCTGAGCGTCAGCGAGCAGGGGGAGGGGGCGCTCGGCGCGGTGCCCGACAGCGAGCTGGTGTTCACGCCGAGCTATCCGGACAGCGTCGGCAACCGCTACACGGTGACCCGGCGCCTGGCGCCGCGGCCGGCCAGCTACGACGTCGTCTACGCGGCCACCGACCGCTCCGGGCTGGCGGCGCAGTTCGTGCTGCGGCTGGTGCTGGAAGCGGCGCTGACCCAGAGCGGGCGCGTGATCCGCGACGGCGACGCCGCCGTGCCCGCCGTGCCCTTCGTGTGGAAGGTGCGCTCGCCGGCCCGGCTGGCGGAGACGGACTTCGGGGTCAAGCTCGACGGGCAACCGGCGGGCTTCACCGCCATCCGCGACGCCGCCGACACCACCGGGCGCACGTGGAGCGTGCAGTTCGCCGGCGGCGCGGGCGGGGAGGAGCACACGGCCAGCCTGGAGGTGGCCCCGGCGCGCGGCGGCGCGACGCGCAGCGTGCGGTTCTCGTACGCGGGGCAGACCGAGCTGCGCGATCTCTACGCCTTCCCCAATCCGTTCCGCGAGTTCACCACTTTCAACTTCGACATCGTGAGCGGCAGCTCCTCGGACGTGCTGCTGCGCGTCTTCACGGTGACCGGGCAGCTGGTCTACGAGCGCGCCGAGAGCGGCTTGGCGCCCGGCTACCACCAGTGGCAGTGGGACGGGCGGGACGCCGCCGGCCAGGTCGTGGCCTTCGGCACGTATCTCTATCGCCTCGACTTCCAGCAGGACGCCGGCTTCCGCCAGCAGACCGAGGGCAAGCTGGTGCGCGCGCCGATCAAGCAGTAGCAGTCCCGAGGCCCGCGGCGCCGGCCGGGGCTGGAACCGCCGCGCCGGCCGGGGGCCCACGCCCAGGGAGGTCCCGATGGCTGCCGCCCGCGCGCCGCGTTCCCGCCGCGCCGCCGTCCGCGCGATCGCCGCGTCCGCGCTCCTCGTCGCGCTCGGCGCCGGCTCCGCGCCCTTCGCCCGGGCCCAGGCCCGCACGCCGGAAGAGCTGCTCGCCACGCTGGCCATGCTCGAGGACACCCGCTGCCCCGACGCGGCCCAGGTGGCCGCGTATCTGCAAGATGTGTTCGCCCCCGCGGTGCGCGCACGCGCCGCGCTGGCGCTGGCCCGCCTGCAGGACTCGACGGCGGTGGACGGGCTCGCCGACCGGCTGCGCCGCGACGCCGCAGCCGAGGTGCGCCGCGAAGCGGCCTTCGCGCTCGGCGAGACCGGCCATCGCAGCGCCTACGACATCCTGGCCTGGGCGCAGGAGAACGACGGCGACCTCGAGGTGCGGGCCCTGGCCGTGGAGGCGCTCGGCAAGATCGGCGACCGGCGCGCCACCGGCGTATGCGTGCGCAACCTCGCCGAGCGCGAGCCGCGCCTGCGCCGCGAGGCGGCGATCGCGCTGTGGCGGCTGCAGGACACCACCGCGGTGCTCGCCCTGACGACGGCGCTGCACGAGCGTGACCCGGAGGCGCGCGCCATGGTCGTGTGGGCGCTCGAGCGCATGGCGCCGGCGCGGCTGGTGGTGCCGGACGTCGCCGCCCTGGCCGCCGACTCGTCCTGGCTGGTGCGCGCCTACGCCGCCCGCACCCTCGGCCGCCAGGCTTCGAGCGCCGGGGTGCCGGCGCTGCTGCGGCTGCTCGGGGACGACGAGGTGCGCGTGCGGGTCAACGCCTGCCGCTCGCTCGGCCAGATCGCCGACTCGAGCGCGCTGCCGCAGTTGCTGGCCCGCCTCGACGACGCGCACCCGCACGTGCGCGAGACGGCGGCGACCGCGCTGGGCAAGCTGCGCGAGCCCGACGTGGCGTCGCGGTTGGCGGAGCTGGGGGCCGGCGACCGCGAGCCGGCGGTGCGCGTGGCGGCCGCGGGGGCGCTGGCCGAGTTGCTGGGGGCGACCGATGCGGAGCGCGCCTTCTCCCTGCTGCAGCCGCTGCTGCACGACCCGCGCGAGCGGGTGCGGGCGGCGGCGTGGCAGGGGCTCGGGCGGGTGGACCGCCCGCAGTCCCGCGCCTTCCTGGTGAGCTGCCTGTCGGGCTCCACGAACGCGACCGGCGGGCGGATGATCACGCCCCTCGAGCGCGCCGCGGCGGCCGGAGCGCTCGCCGAGCTGGGAGACACGACGGCGCGGCCGGCGCTTCTGGCGGCGCTGCGCGAGACGGATGCGGGGCTGGTCGCCTCCGCGGTCGAGGCGCTCGGCGATCTGGGCGGCGGCGACCCGGCCACCGTGGCGGCCATCGTCGCCGCCATGCGCGCCAACGCCTCGCCCAACGAGCCCGACGTGCTGGTCTCCGGGCTCGAGGCACTGGGCAAGCTCAAGGCCGCCGAGGGCGTGCCGCTGGCCGAGGAGGCGCTCGCCTCGCCGCAGCCGCGGGTGCGCGAGGCGGCGCGCTCGCTCCTGCGCGCCGTGCTCGGCGATTCCGCCGCCGCGGAGCTCGTGCGGGCCCACGGCCCGCCGCCCTGGCGCGCGGCACCGGTGGCCGATTACGAGAAGCCGCTGCCGAGCGCGAAGACGGCCGTGATCCGCACCGCGCGCGGCGACATCACCCTCGAGCTCCACCCGGAGGACGCGCCGCGCACCGTCGCCAACTTCGTCACCCTGGCGCGCCGCGGCTACTACGACAAGCTCGCCTTCCACCGCGTGGTGCCCAACTTCGTCGCGCAAGACGGCGACCCGACCGGCACCGGCTGGGGCGGCCCCGGCTACGCCATCCGCTGCGAGTACAACCGCCGGCGCTACGGCACCGGCACGGTGGGCATGGCGCTCTCCGGCAAGGACACCGGCGGCTCGCAGTGGTTCATCACCCACTCGCCGCAGCCGCACCTCGACGGGCGCTACACGGTCTTCGGCCAGGTGACGAAGGGCTTCGACGTGCTGGCGAGGATCACGCTCGGCGACGCCATCGAGAGCGTGACGGTGAAGTAGGGGATCCGGCGCGCGGCGCGGGGCCGCCGGCGCGCGGCGCTACGCCCCGGCCACCGCCTCGCCGAGCAGCACCCCGAGCGCGGCGGCGGCCCGGTCGGAGACCTCGATGACCTCCTCGTGCGTCAGCGCGCGCGCCGCCAGCCCGGTGGCCAGGTTGGTGACGCACGAGATCACCGCCACCTCCATCCCCAGCCCGGCTCCCACCAGCACCTCGGTCACCGTGCTCATGCAAGCCGCGTCGGCGCCCCAGCGCCGGGCGGTGGCGATTTCGGCGGCGGTCTCGTAGGCCGGGCCGAGCCCGCCCATCAGCACGCCCTCGGCGAGCGGCACCCGCCGCTCGCGCGCGATCTCCTGCAATCGCGCGATCAGCCGCGGCGAGTAGAGCGGCGCCGGGCGCTCGCTGCCGCGCTCGCCGGCGGCCGCCAGCTCGCCCGGGCGGAACAGCCCGCGCGTGCCGTGCCAGTTGAGGTGGTCGCGCACCAGCATGAGCGAGCCGGGGAGGATACGGGGATTCATCGAGCCGACCGCGTTGGTGAGGAAGAGCAGCCGTGCTCCCAGCGCGTGGAAGACGCGCACCGAGAAGGTGACGCTGTCGAGCCCGTAGCCCTCGTAGCGGTGCGAGCGGCCGGAGAGCAGGGCCACCGGCACGCCGCCCCAGTAGCCGAGCAGCAGGCGGCCGGCGTGGCCGGGCACGGTCGAGTGCGGCCAGAAGGGGATCTCGGCGGTGGGGATGACGGCGCCGCGCGGAGCGTCGGACGCGGCGCCGGCGGCGGAGCCCGGCGGTTCGGGCGTCACGGCCGCGGCCACCGGGCCCAGTCCCGACCCCAGGATGACCGCGGCGCGCGGCACCAGCGCCGTCTGCGCGCGGATCGCGGCCAGGGCTTCGGGCACGTGCGCCGCGGCGTGGCCGCCGTGCACCAGCTCGATCTCGCCACGCGGGTCGCCGACGTCGCCGTCGCGGCTTCGCGGATCGGGAGTGCCGCGCATCTCAGGCTCCGTCCGGGAACGCCGGGCGAGCCGCGCCGGGCCGGGGAGCGAGCCGCTCCAGGAGCGAGGAGGAGGCTCGCCCCTCAGCGGGCTGCCGACGCCGAGCGACGCCGAGCGGCGACGCTGACTGGCCCGGCCCCTCGGGTGGCCGGCGGCGGTGGGTCATCTGCGGCGTCCCTCCTCCTCGGCGGATCGCAGCGGATCCGCCGTCGTCGTCGTTGCTGGCATCTGCCCCACCGGCGCCGGCAACGCGGGCGCTCGGCGTTCCCGGACGGAGCCTACTGTTCCTCCGGGTCATAAGGGACGCCGTCGGCCGCCGGCGGCCGGGCGCGCCCCACGGCTCCCGCCAGCACCAGCATGGTGACCAGGTAGGGTAGCATCTGCAGGAACTCGTTGGGCACCGCCGAGCCCTGCAGGCGGATCTGCAGGGTCTCGGCGGCGCCGAAGAGCAGGCAGGCCAGCGCCCCGCCGAGCGGGTTCCACTTGCCCACGATCATCGCGGCCAGGGCGATGTAGCCACGGCCCGCCGACATCTGGTCGGTGAAGGAGTGCTGGTCGGAGGCCAGCCACGCCCCGCCCAGCCCGGCCAGGGCGCCGCTCACGAGCACGCCGGCGTAGCGCAGCCGCGTCACCGACAGACCGAGCGTGGCGGCGGCCTCGGGGTGCTCGCCCACCGAGCGCAGGCGCAGCCCGAAGGGCGTGCGGAACATCACCCACCACGCCGCGGCCACCAGGGCGATGGTGATCAGCACCAGCGGCGTCGAGAGCACCGGCCCCAGGCCGGGCAGGGCGGAGAGGCCGGGCAGGTTCCAATCCGGCAGCCCTTCGACGCGAGAGGAGTTCGACGACGAGTGGAAGACCGCCTTGAGCACGAAGCGCGTCAGCCCGACGGCCAGGATGTTGATGCCCAGGCCGCTGGTGATCTGGTCGGCACGGAAGGTGACGGTGACCAGTGCGTGCAGGGCCGCGGTGGCCACGCCGGCGGCCACCGCCGCCACCACGCCCAGCCAGGCGTTGCCGCTGAAGTGGGCGGCCAGCGTGTAGGCCAGGGCGGAGTTCAGGAAGATGCCCTCGATGGCGATGTTGATGACGCCGCCGCGCTCGCTGTAGGCGCAGCCCATGGCCCCCAGCGCGTAGGGCACCGAGATGCGCAGCGTCTGGGCCAGGAAGCCGAGCAGCACCGCGACCCCGAGGGCCTCGCCCGCGGCCGCGCTCACGCGCGTCTCCGCAGCCAGCGCTCGACCAGCTCGTGCGCCACGATGGCCACCAGGATGACGATGCCCTGCAGGATCTCCACCAGCTCCTTGGGCACCAGCTGGTTGATCACCAGGCCGCCCTGCGACAGGGCGCCGAAGAACAGCGCCGCCACCGCCACGCCCACCGGGTGGGTGCGGCCGAGCAGCGCCACGGCGATGCCCAGGAAGCCCACCCCGGCGGTGAAGCCGCTCTCGAAGTAGCCCTTGTAGCCGAGCACGAAGTTGGCGCCCACCAGCCCGGCCAGCGCGCCCGAGATGGCCATCGCCCGCACCCACACGCCCGGCACGCGCACGCCGCCGTACTCGGCCGCGGCGGGGTTGAGGCCCGCGGCCCGCAGCTCGTAGCCGAAGGACGTGCGCCACAGGAGCAAGCCCACGGCCACTCCCGCCAGGACGGCGAGCAGGAGGCTGGCGTTCACCGGCGAGCCGCGCAGCGCCGGCCACAGCGCGTCGAGGCGCGGCAGCATGGCGGCGGCGGGCAGCCCGGGCGTGCGCACGGTCTCGCGCACGAACGCCGAGTGGCCCCAGTAGTTGACCAGCGCGGTGGCCACGAAATTCAGCATGATCGTGTTGATCACCTCGTGGGCGCCGAAGCGGGCCTTGAGCAGGCCGGGGACGGCGGCGTAGGCGGCCCCCGCGGCCATCCCGACCGCCAGCAGCAGGACCAGCAGCAGCGGCCCGGGCACGTGCGGCGCCAGAGCGGCCCCCGCCCAGCCCATGACGAAGGCGGAGATGTACGCCTGGCCCTCGGCGCCGATGTTGAAGAGCCCGGCGCGGAAGCCCACCGCCACCGCCAGCCCGGTGAAGACCAGCGGCGTGGCCTTGAACAGCACCTGCCCCCAGCCGTAGGCGCTGCCGAAGACCCCGGCCAGCATGGTGCCGTAGACCAGTCGGGGATCCTGGCCGACCGCGACGATGAAGGCGGCGCCCATCAGCAGCGCCACGGCCACGGCGAGCAGCGGCGGGACGAGCGGGCGGACCCAGGCGCGCGGGTTCATGGCGTGGCCGATCCCGCGGCGCCCGGGGGCGAGCCGCCGGCTCCCTGCCCGCTCATGTAGAGCCCGAGCGTGCGCTCGTCGGTGGCCTCGGGTGCGGTCTCGAGAACGACGCGCCCTTCGTAGAGCACGAGCAGGCGGTCGGCCAGCGACAACAGCTCGCCCAGGTCCGACGACACGAGCAGCACGCCGCGGCCGG
>Ga0315284_10005498_pt1 | contig 18008 bp, 12 predicted proteins | sample YL17G09_16_MG_FD_203696 | JGI IMG/M metagenome (GOLD analysis project Ga0315284, IMG submission 203696) | Sediment microbial communities from Yellowstone Lake, YNP, Wyoming, USA - YL17G09_16 | ecosystem: Environmental > Aquatic > Freshwater > Lake > Sediment | place: USA: Wyoming | collected...
GAAAAGAACATGGAGCGTCTTCAGAACTCACCGCGACGCCGGAAGCCGGCCTCGATTCCAGATTGGGTTTTAGAATAATCCTTATTTTAACGCCTATGACCGTGTGGGGCCGGTCCCGAGTTGGTGATGGATGCTTCGCAGGGGCTGAGACTCCTCCAGGGATTCTTTCACCATTTCTTCGACTCTCTCCCGGACCGCTTCCTTGACCGCTTCTTTCACTTCTTGCGGATTCAGACCCGCGCTCCCGGTCTGCGACGCCGCCTCTTTGAGCGCTTCTTTCACGATGGGGGCTAAGTCATTGATTAGATTGGTGCCGAAGGAGGGGGTCGAACGTTCATGACCGCAAAGGGTCGCGGGATTTTGAGCCCTCAAACACACTCCGCAAAATATTGATAATTCAAGAGAAGCCGCGTGCCTCGCGGGCAAGAAGTTAAAATGAGTTGGTTGCGCTTGGTTGCGAGTGAGTTGTCGTGGGCACAGTTTCGGGCACAGACAACTGTCCCTCTTCACCTCCATCTTCTGCTGCTGATGTGAGGCCGCCCGACGATAGGTTTAGTGCCGCCTTGACGGGGGTTGTCTGCCGCCCTGCCGATGAGCTTCGGGTGCCACAGGTAATAGTCGGCACTATCGGCTTGTTAGGTCCCCGTTCCCGACGGCTCGCAGGTGAGCCCGAACACTGTATCCGTCATCCACCGTCGGAACGACTCGTTGTCCATGAACTGCTTGAAGAGCTCGGTATCGTCCTTGAGCACGGCCGTCATCACGCGCTGCAGTGCCTTGTCGTGCTCGATTCGCGCGTTCTGCTTGTCGGAGTTCTTCCTTGCGTTCTGGTAGGCCGTGTCGGCCGCGACGCGGTTCGGGATGTCCTCGGTGATCAGCTTGTGCACGCGGTCAGCGTCGGTCCGCGGGATGTTGCCGAACTGGTCGTTGAAGGTCCTGAGGATATTCGAGAGCCGATCTAGCTCCGGCTCCGGCTTGCTCCCTCCGCTGGTCGTCGGCACCGGCTCGATCTCTGCGTCCGCGTCCGGAAGCTGGATCTGCATAGCCGCCTGCTTCTCGACGCGGTAGCTGTCCATGTCGATGGCCTCGAGGATGCCCTTCGACAGGTCCTCCTCGACGGGTGCCGGCAGCTTCGGGATGAGGAAGTTGAGGAAGATCGAGAGCTTCTCCCACTCGGCGCTCGTGTAGGGCAGGATCTGAGCGAGAAAGCCGTATGTGCGTGTGAACGCCTTCGCCTTGCCCTTGAAGTCCACCTGGCCGTCCTCGTCGAGCTGCTCCCTGTAGCCGGCGACGCAGGCGTCGAGGATCGGGTCGAGCCGATCGCGGTCCGCGCCATCAAGGTACAGCCTCACCATCTCCTCGATCTGCGCGGCCGCGTAGACCTGGTAACCGTCGAGTGCGGCCTTGAGGTCGTGCAGCATGTCGGGGTCGGTCTCTTCCGCGAGGATCGTGGTGCGATAGTAGTCAGCGAAGGCCTCCTGGATCGTATCCGAATCGTTCATGAAGTCGAGCACAAAGACATCGTGTTTCTTCGGGTGGGCGCGATTGAGGCGGGACAGCGTCTGTACCGCCTTGATGCCCGAGAGCACCTTGTCCACGTACATGGTATGCAAAAGCGGCTCGTCGTAGCCGGTTTGGAACTTGTCGGCGCAGATCAGGAACCGATAGGGGTCTTCTTGGATCTTATCGGCGATCTTGATAGAAGGAAACGCGTTGAGCGATGCCTCGGTGACCTTCGCACCACCGTACTCGTGCTCGCCCGAGAAGGCGACGATGGCCCGGTGGGGACTCTTGCGCTCGGCCAGGTAGTCGCGGATGGCATGGTAATACTGGATCGCGCGCTCGATGCCGCTTGTCACCACCATGGCCCGCGCCTGCCCGCCGATTTTGCCGAGCGCCAGCACCTGCTCGTGGAAGTGGTCCACCATGATCTCGGCCTTGAGCCGGATCGCATGTTCGTGACTCTCGACGTAGCGGCGCAGCTTCTTCTTCGCGCGCTTGGTGTCGAATTCCGGGTCGCCCTCGACGGTCTTGACTAGTTTGTAGTAGCTCGCGACCGGCGTGTAGTACTTCAGCACGTCCAGGATAAAGCCCTCCTGGATGGCCTGCTTCATTGTGTAGCTGTGGAAGGGCCGGTGCCGTATCGTGCCGTCCGGCTGCGGTTCCGGTTCGCCGAAAATCTCCAGCGTCTTGTTTTTGGGCGTGGCGGTGAAGGCGAAGTAGCTGGCGTTCGGCAAAAGTTTCTTCGCCTCCATCAGCCGGTTGATCTTGTCTTCAAAAGTCTCGTCGTCCTCCTCGGCTGCGGCCGTCCCGAGCGCCATCGAAACCGCGGAGGAGGTGCGCCCGCCCTGGCTCGAGTGTGCCTCGTCGATGAGGATCGCAAAGGTCTTGCCTCGATGTTCTGCTCCGATCTTGTCGAGGGCGGCAGGAAAGGTCTGTACTGTGACAATGATGATCTTCTTCCCCTGCTCGAGGAATTCACTGAGCTGTTTGGTCTTCGAGCCTTCTCCTTCCTTCACCGCTCCCACCGTGGCGCCCACCTGGGCGAATTGCTTGACGGTGTTCCGGATCTGCTGGTCGAGGATGCGCCGGTCCGTGACGACGATGATTGAGTCAAAGACAGGTGCGTCGTCCTTCGCAAGGCCGATCAGCTGGTGCGCGAGCCAGGCGATGGAGTTCGACTTGCCGCTGCCTGCCGAATGCTGGATCAGATAGCGCCGGCCTGCGCCGTGCCGGCCGGCATCGGCCAGGAGTTTGCGCACCACGTCGAGCTGGTGGAAGCGCGGCCAGATCTGCACCGGTTTCTTCCGACCGGTTTTCTCGTCCTTGGTCGCGATCACCTGCGCATAATTCTCGATGATGTCGGTCAGGCCGTCGCGGGTGAGGATGCGCTTCCACAGGTAGTCGGTCTTGAGGCCGTCCGGGTTGGGTGGATTCCCCGCGCCGTCGTTCCACCCCAGGTTGAAGGGCAGGAACCACGAGGCCTTGCCTTTCAGTTGGGTGCAGAAGCGCACCTCGTGTTCGTCCACGGCGAAGTGCACTACGCAGCGGCCGAACTCGAAGAGCTTCTCGCGCGGGTCGCGGTCGCGCTTGTACTGCTGGACGGCGTCCGCGACGGTCTGCTTGGTGAGGCTGTTCTTCAGCTCGAAGGTGGCAATCGGCAGGCCGTTGATGAAAAGGGCCAGATCAAGCGCGAGCTGAGTCTCGTCGCGGCTGTAGCGGTGCTGGCGCGTGACGCTGAAGCGGTTGGCGGCGTAGCGCTCCCGGGCCTTCACGTTGCCGGGCGATGGCGTTCCGTAGAAGAGGTCGAGGTGGAGCGGCCCGTGCTTGATTCCGTGGCGCAGTAAGTCGATGGTGCCGCGCTTTGAAATTTCTCCCTGAAGGCGCGACAGGAATTTGCACCGCGTCGGGCCGTCCTGGCCGAGGTCGAGCGCCTCAGCCGAGTCGAGTTGCGTTTCCCGCAGGAATGCCGAGAGCTGCGCCAGGTCTACGCAATACTCGCGATCGTAGTCCTCGGGCGCACCGCAGATCCAGCCGGCGCCGTAAACTGCCGGCCGCTCGCACACGGCGTCGGCGGGTCCGGTGCCTGGATCGCAGGGCGAGCCGGTCAGCACCATACAGATGAGACGTTCGAGCCCGCGTTCGGAGGTGTCGGTGGTCATGCGATCCCTTCCATCAATTACCCATCAATTGCCTGTCAACTACATATTATGCTCAATATCAATCACTTGCGGACATCGCAGATCCCCTTTCCAGCACCTCTGTCAATTACCCATCAATTAAACTTTAGGCCCAAAAAGGCACATATTTCATCAACCTCCGAGCCGCATCTTCATCGAACGGTTTGATTGCGCCTGCCTCTACGGCCTCCCGGATGTAGCGGGACACAGCCGCCTTGTTCTTCTCAATAACACCGAACCGTTTCCGTAGAGAGGCATTGGTCAGATAGTCCCTGGTTACGTACTTCAGGCATGCGTGCAGATAGCAAGCCCGAACGCGGTCGGCCTGGTCCATGGCCGTAAGCCGCTTATGGGCAAACAGGACTATCCGCGTGAATCCCTGGGGTACTTCAAATAGCGGAGCCGGAAGCTGAAACAATTCCACTTGAAAAACAACCTTGTCGATACCGCTGCCACGTTCCTCGCAGATACGAAACCGGCGCATCAGCGAGGCCAGCGCTTCATTCCGCGACTTGGGCGGCGTGTCCACGAAACGCTTGGTATCCACCAGAGGCTCACCAGGATTCGTGATCTCGATGCGGTCCTCGAAAATTTCCACCATCGGCCCGGCACCGGTGACGAAGAAATCCTGGTGAATGAGGGCGTTCGCCACCAGCTCGCGCACCGCCAGCTCGGGGAACATCGGTACCGTCTTGCGCAGGGCCTGCTCAATCACCTCGTTAGATGGCAACAGATTGTTGATGAAGCCGATCAATCCGGCGAAGCCGCGGGCGTAGCCTTCGCTGCCTTCCTGTTCCTTCAAGGTCTCGGTGCGGCCCGTACCGCGGTACTGGATGATACGCATGGCTTTGCGTTTGAGCTGCGGGAAGTCGCCAAGTTTCTTGGCGAATAGGATCGCACCCAGATTGGTGATGTCCCACCCCCCCGCGTCGCATGCGCGGATCAGGTTGTCGTTGCTCAGGGCTTCAAGTATTCCAACTCGATTGGCCGGCAGAGGCTGTTCCAGCAAGTCGAAGTAGGCTGGATAGTCCAGCAGCCGCAGAACCTCGTCGGCTGTGGCGTGCTCGGCAACAAGCAAGTCTTCAAACGGCGTCCGGTCGAGGATGCGCCACAGCTCCCGCTCGCGATCGGGTGCGTCCTTGAGCGGTTTTTTCACCTGCCCGACGCGGATGAAGGCCTCATTTTGGAAGCGCACCGAATGCCGGAAGGCGCGACCAATCTCCAGAAGCACCACCGACCGGCCTTCAAGGTCAAGCTCGAAGAAGCGGAAGTGAATCTTCGGCGTGAGGAGTTTGAGCAGCCAGGTCTCCAGCGGCTCGTTGCCCTTCTTTTCCGCGAACGGCGAAAAACTTGTGCCGACGATGGCGTGCGTCCCGTCCTCCACACCCCAGATCAGGTAGGCAAAGGCCTTGCCGTTCAGAGCTGCTGCGTTGGCCAGCGCCGAAATGTATTCGCCGATAGCCTGCGGATCACTCTGATTGACCTTGAACTCAATCCACTCGGTTTCCCGCGGCAGCTTGCTCAGCTCGCGCACCAAGCCGCTAAGGTAGTCATTGTCGCGGAAACTCGTCATGCCTCGGCCTCCTCAGGATCTGCATCGAGGTCGTCGGGTGTGTCCTCCTCGGCGTCGGTCAGGGTGTCAGCCCCGTCGAGCGACTCAGGCTCCTCTGCCTCCTTCGGCAGCCGCGCCGCCGCCTCGCGCACGTCGAGCTTGCCGGTGACCAGGTCGGCGATCAGGCGTATGCGGTACTCGCGGAGGAGCTCAATCTCGCGCTCCGCGTGCGTCACTGTCGCTTGTAGTTCCTTCATCGATCTGCGCATATGCTCGATGATTTTTCGTTGCTCTTGGGCCGGAGGAAGAACAAAGAAGAATGCACGTAGTGATGACAATGGAAGATTGTTTGCCAAGCCCTCCGCGCCACTGATGGCTTGTTCCACCTGGTTGCGGTAGTAGCGACCGTTCATCGCCAGCACCATGAAATCAGGATCAACGTCCTGAATAAATACCGGACGAAATGTCTTGTCCGACAAAATCACCTTGTATTCTAGAGGGGGCACACGCCCAACCGATCCGACAAGATGGGGCGACCCACTTGCCCGCGAAACAAGGACATCTCCCTCTGCAACGGCTAGGTTGGGGTCGAACTCAAAACTCGCTGGAAGGCGCTTATGCTCACTCTGCCTGAAGACTCCACGATTCACACAACCCGCTTTTAGGACGCCCCAAGCACCACCTTCGGCGCGATAATTCTCTGCCTGTGGACTTACGCCTTGATCGATACGCCGCACAATTGACTTGAGCCGTTGCACCTGCCAATGCTCCGGCACGTCACCCAGCCATTCTACGCCAGATGGCTTGAGGCGGACGTTGGGATCGAGGCCGCTAGTAACAGCACTGTGGATGATGGCCTGCTTCTGCTCCTCCAGCAGCTTGATCAGCTTCTGCTTGGCGCGGATGTAGCGCCGGATCCGCCGGTCCACGTGGTCGAGAAAACAGACGATGGCAGCTTGTTCGGGGAGGGGTGGAACCAGGACGGGCATCCGCTTGAAGTCCTCCCAGTAAAGTCGATTGCGGTCCTTGACGATGCCGCGAGAATACTTGTCTACCTCGGTCATGTAAGCTGCGGTTCTAAACAGGCGTAGGAAGTATCGCGACTCTGTTCCAGGCAGCGGCTTTGCCACGACGTAGGCCGGGCTTATCAATCCATCAGTAGGCGCAACTCCTACTGCCCCCTGCCACATTCTCATCATGTTGTACGCGATGTCACCAGCAGCAGCTCGCTTGTACTTGTCGCGGTCAGACATCACCTGCTTTCGATCCGGGTTCTCGAAGTTCCGAATACGGACACCCGTTCTCAGTGAGACTTCGAGGATAGGCAAGTCTGCGAATCCCGTTTCGTTTCTTTGAGCAAACCGCCGCCCGTTACGCTGCACCTCCCAATGCTCCGGCATCTCCCGCAACCACGGCACGCCGGAGTCCTTCATCGCGGGATAGGGCTTGAGATCGGCAATCATATCGTGCCTCTCTTTTTCCGCGCCGGCACAGGCGTTCCCGGAGCATCATCCACCGGCTGCTCTGCCAGCCGCAACCTGGCGCGGATGACCGCCTCGTGGAGACGCTGCTCGAGCAGTTCGCGGGGCGGAAGTTCGGTCAGGTACTCGGCCACGTGAATACCGCGTGGCTCGAGTTCGAAGACCTCCACGGTCTCGCGTTTCTTCCCGGCGCAGAGGATGAGGCCGATGGGCTTCCCCTCGTCCTCCTGCCGCTCGTGGCGGTCGAGCCAGCGCAGGTAGAGCTCCATCTGTCCAACGTCGGCGGGCTTGAAGTCGCCGATCTTGAGTTCGATGACCACCAGCCGCCGGAGCCGCCGGTGGTAGAAGAGAAGGTCGAGGTAGTAGTCGTCGCCATCCAAAGTAATGCGCTTCTGCCGCTCCACAAAGGTGAAGCCGCTGCCAAGTTCCAGCAAAAACGATTCGATTTCGCGCAGCAGGGCGTTCTCCAGGTCCTTCTCGCTGTAGGTGTCCTTCAGTCCGAGAAAGTCGAGCACATAGGGGTCGCGGAAAACCAGGTCGGGGGTGAGCCGATCCTCTTCGCGCAGGGCCTTGAGTTCCTCCTCGATAAGCTTTGTGGGCTTCCTGGAAAGTGCCGTGCGCTCGTAGAGCATGGACTGGATACGCTCTTGCAGGGTACGAGTGCTCCAACGTTCTATGCGGCACATTTCGGCGTAGAAGTCGCGCTGGAGTGGGTCTTTTACGTAAATAATCGAGAGGAAATGAGTCCACGACAATTGTCTCATCACTGCTGAGACAATTTCCCGATCCGGAAATACCTCGGCAAAATGAATCATGTGGCGCAATGATTTTTCAGAGAAACCCCGCCCGAATTCGGTTTCCAATTGTCTCCCCAGTGCGGGGACAATTTGCTGTCCATACTCGGCACGCTTATCCTTCAAGACCTCCCGCCGAATGCGGTCGCCGACCTGCCAGTAGAGCAGCGTCAAACCGGCATTGACGGTCTGGGCTACTTGAGATCGGACGCTGAGAATCAGCTTCCGCAGTTCCACCAGCAGCGGTTCGGGACCAGCTAAGGAGGCTGCCGACCTGGCTTTTAATACAGCCCGTTTAGGGCTCATCTCTTGCCTCCCCCGATGATTTCTGAGAGCAATCCCTCGGTTTCCTTCTCCAGAGCCAGGATGTCGGCGCGGATCTCTTCCAGCGTGCGCAGCGGCTGCGGTTTGTAGAAGTAGCGAGTGAAGCTGACCTCGTAGCCGGTCTTGACGCTGTCGGGGATGTACCATGCATCGGGAGCGTGGGGCAGCACCTCGCGGCGCAGGAAGGCTTCGATGCCGCCTGCTTCGAGAAGCGGTACCTGCTCGGTGTCGCGCAGGTCGGGGTCGGGCTCGTACTCGACGACGGCGGGCTTGCCATGGATAGTGGCCGCGAACAGCCCGCGCATGGGGTTCGGGGCGGTGCTTTTCTTGTGGATCGTTCTGATGACCGGCGGCGCGTCGTCCGCGCGCTCGGCGGTCTCCTTGAGCGCCTTGATCTCCTTCGGGGCGTAGGCGCGGCTGGGCTCGATGCCCTTAAGGCGCAGCGGCCGCTCGACTGTCACCTTCCAGTAGCCCAAGGCAGCGTTGGGAAAGATCTTTGACTGCTCGGTCTCCTCGAACGCGAGAAACGTCTCGCAGATACGCTGGATGTCCTCCTCCGACAGCTCGCAGTTCTTCTTGCCGAGATTCTTGCGCAGCGGCTTGAACCACTGCGTGGCGTCGATGAGCTGGACACGGCCGGCGCGGTGCTCGGGCTTGTGGTTGCTGAGCACCCAGATGTAGGTCGCGATGCCGGTGTTGTAGAACATGTTGAGCGGCAGGGCGACGATCGCCTCGAGCCAGTCGTTCTCGATGATCCAGCGGCGAATGTTGCTCTCGCCCTGGCCGGCGACGCCGGTGAAGAGCGACGAGCCGTTGTGCACCTCGGCGATGCGGCTGCCGAGTCTCGTGCCCTGCTTCATCTTGCTGAGCATGTTGGCCAGGAAGAGCATTTGGCCGTCGCTCGATCGCGTGATGAGGGAGTACTCCGGGTCGCCCGCGTGCTCGATGACGAAGCGCGGATCCTTGATCCCCTGCTTACCACCCATGCGTTCCTGGTCGCTCTTCCAGCTCTTCCCGTAGGGCGGATTTGAAAGCATGAAGTCGAACTCGCGCGAAGGAAAGGCGTCGTTCGACAGGGTCGAGTGCTCCGGGCCGCCGATGATGTTGTCTGCCGCATCGCCTTCGCCCTTAAGGAGCAGGTCCGCTTTGCAGATGGCGTAGGTCTCGGCGTTGATTTCCTGACCGTAGAGGTGGGTAGCCACCTGTTTGTCGTGCGCCGCGGCGAGCTCCTGCAAGGTCTCTTCGGCAACGGTCAACATGCCGCCGGTGCCGCAGGCGCCGTCATACAGCAGGTAGGTGCCCGATTCGATCTCATTGGCGACGGGCAGGAAGATCAGCTTCGCCATAAGTTTCACGGCGTCGCGGGGGGTCCAGTGCTCGCCCGCCTCTTCATTGTTCTCCTCGTTGAACCGGCGGACGAGCTCCTCGAAGACCGTCCCTATGCCATGGTTGTCGAGACCGGGATGCTTCACCGAGCCATCCCCGTTTTTTACGGGATTCGGGCTCAGGTTGATGTCCGGCGAAAGGAGCTTCTCGATCAGCGTCCCGAGCGAGTCAGCCTTTGAGAGGCGCGGGATCTGGTTGCGGAACTCGAACTTTTCGAGGATATCCTGGACATTGGGAGAGAATCCGTCGAGATAGGCCTCGAAGTCTGCCTTGAGTTGTTGCTGGCTCGCGCGGGACTTGAGGTCACGCAGCGTGAACTTGGAAGTATTGTAAAAAGCCTGGCCGGCTGCCTGCCGCAAGGCCTGATCCTGATGAACGATCTTCGCCTGGTCGAGAGAGGCCTTCAAGTCGATCACGGCCTGCTTGGTCGGCTCGAGCACCGCGTCAAAGCGACGCAGGACGGTCATCGGTAGGATCACATCGCGGTACTTGCCGCGGACGTATAAGTCCCGCAGAACATCATCGGCGATGCCCCAGATGAAATTGGCGATCCAGCTGAGTTGGCCCTGTTCCATATGACTCCGCGTTCGTCGGGAGGCTTAACTTGAAACATACAGGTCTGGCGAAAATTAATGTGCTACCAAATTTGATTATTAATCCCCGCCAGGTGCAGCTTCCTCGACAGATCCAATTGATGTCGCACATCTTAACATGGACAAGCGCTTCCGGCACACACGCATAAACCGCGAAGCTAGTCATGCCGATCGGATAATGACCGCGATTCCACGCCCTCCGGAACTCCGCGCTGCTTGATGGAACTGGCTGTCTTCAGCATGCCTTCGAAGTAAGCGTCCGCTGTAGCCAGGTTCCGTCGCTGCCCCGTGTGCGGCATTCTTTGGATGGCGTGCAGACAGACGGTCTTGGAAGAGTGTCACGAGGTGAGATACAGGACTGGAGGACCCGGGGCCCCTTCCAAAAGGACGTCGGAGATGCCCCTGCAGCTAGACTGCGGCTAAGATGTGGCTTGCTTTAGGATTTCTGCTGAAGCGGAGCGGCCACTGCTTTGATGAGGGGGACGAAACCCGGTCCGTTTATCTCCCACTTTCGGTCCCACCCTGCCGCCGGAAACAGCGGCTCGCTGTGCGTTCTAGCGAGTTGTCGCCAATCGGCATAGCTGGCGATTGGATTTCCCCGAATTATAGTAATTCGCATTTTGGGGTAGGAGCAGGATAGCAGCACCTGGGGTGGAAATCGCCTGGAATCATCCGACCGGGCAGGTGAAGCGTGGGGGTGCCCAGCCCGCAAAGTCGGTCAGTATACCGCGCCCGTGATCTTCGCCACGCGCTGGATCACCCCGGAATCAACCGTCAGCCCTGTCCGCGAGATGGTCTGGAAGTGAAGCTCATCGCCGGCTATTTCGACGAGCATGAATGAACGGTCCTGGTCGTACCCGGCCGCGGTCAGGTCCGTCTTCCTGAGGTCGCCCTTCCGCAACTCGCCTGAAGCTCCTTCGGTGAAATAGTAGATGCCATTTTGCGGCTTCACGCGCTCATAAAGGTGCTCGTGTCCGGCGAAGACGACCTGCACCCCGTATTTTACGAACAGAGGTTCCAGCAGAAGGCGGAGTTCGGTCGAAGAGCCATGGAAGGCCCCGGAAGAATAGAGCGGGTGATGGAAATAGCAGATTTCCCAATCCGACCCTGAGTTCTGCAGCTCCTTCTCCAGCCACGAGAGCTGCTGCGGGTTCATGTAATTGCTGTCCAGGGCGAAGAAGCGGACATTGCCTTTTTTGTACGTGTAATATAGCTGCCCGTTCATGTTGAACAACTTGTAGAACCGCTCGTTGGCGCTGTCGTGGTTGCCGAACACCGCGTAGAATTTTACGCCCGCATCGAGCAGGGCCTTGTAGGGCAGCTCAAACTTGTTTTGGTAATCGCTCGGGTTGCTCCCGCCGATGAGGTCGTCGCCCAGCATCATTACGAACTCAAAGGGAAATGTTCGATGATACGCAATCATCTGCTCGGCCACTTCGTATTGCACCTTGTTTCCATTCCCCATGTCGCCGATGGCCGCGAAGCGCACCGAGTCCGTTTTTAGCGGCAGGGTCAGCTTCTGGGCGTAGAGCGACAGGCTTATGGCGGCGAGAGCAACACAGGAGACGAAAACCGAGCGTCGCATAGCAGGCATAATAGAAAGCCTCAACGAATGGCGTTCGTGATGAGATCCACAATCAAACCCGTTTTAATGTCCTTCAGCGTCAGGTCGCGCCCGACGAACCGATACGCCAGTTCCTGGGGCAGTTCAGGCAGCTTGAGCAATAAAGTCGGCGGCGTGGTCGTCAACGGGATCCCTTCCGGGTATACGTCGTTCACATGCAAAACGATGACCTTGAACGGGGTATCCTGTTGGATCGTCCGGCGCAAGAGCCGGCCTTCGGGTCCCTGAAATGCACTGCGGATGATTTTGCGGAACCGCTCAGCCACCTCTGGAGTGAAGATGTCACCCTGACGTGCGTCGCGGCGCGCGTCGACAATTTTCCTGGCCAGCGCGTGCTGGTGTTCGACAATCCGCGCCGCGTCCTCCGTAGGCTTCAGGGCTGGCAGCGAAGCTTCCAGGTTCTTCTGCATCTTGACGTATGCCTGGACGCGGTCGGTAAAGATCTTGAAGTCGCGCGCCTCCTCGTTGACCTGCGGCGTCCGCGCCTGGTCGGTAAAGCCGGGCGCCACAAACGCAAAAAGGGAAAGCCACAGGAGAAGGCGGGTGACCCGGATTTGGCTCTTCATGGATCCTCCCGGACGGAAAGTAGGACTGCCGAGACTGCAGAACTGCGGGCTCCGGCTGCGGAGCCTTCACTGTGGCACACGCGGTCCCTGGCATGATGGACGAGTGCGCGGGGGAAATCATAACCAAGCTTTACGTTTATGATAACCGCTCGTGCGAACATTTCCCCCCCCTCGACATCCGACTCCTAGAAGATCTCAACCGGCAGTTCGAGGCACACTTCTTTATCCCCTGGGAGTAATGCGCATGTCAGTTCAATGCTGCTCATAGGTTTGGTCAAAATTGCTCATACCAACTAATGAGGGGGGAACTACCGTGTGGGGCAGGTCCCGAGTTGGTGATGGATGCTTCGCAGAGGCTAAGACCCCTCCAGGGATTCTTTGACCATTTCTTCGACACGCTCCTGGACCGCTTCCTTCACCGCTTCCTTGACCGTTTCTTTCACTTCTTGCGGATTCAGACTCGCGCTCCCGGTCTGCGACGCCGCCTCTTTGAGCGCTTCTTTCACGATGGGATTCAGCGGCGACAGCTCCTTGACCAGCTCTTTTATGATTTCTTTTAGGTTGCCTTCGGGCTGCTGGTTCTCTCCGACTGCGCTCATCGCCCAATCCTTTTCAAAAGTTTTGATTAGGCCGTTCACCACATTCGGTTCACGAACAATAACGCCGACTTCGCGGCGCGAATCCAGTTCGGCCATGCGCAGGCTCTGGCTGCCCACAAAGGCCTGACGGCGGTCGCGGATAATCGTGCGCGTGTGCAAGCGCAGCTTGGCGAGATTCCGGACTTCCAGACCAGGGTTTTGCTTGCTTACGCGGCCGATGACTTTGATCTCCACCCCCGCTTTCGTCCGCTCGCTGAGGGCGCGCAGCATTCCCGCGTCGGCGATCTTCGGGTCGTAAATGAGCAGCTCCTTCTTGGCCTTGCGGATAAACGCGCCGAGCACTTTGCGGGCGTTGGCGGGACTGACGACAAAGGTATCCAGTGTCGGTGTATAGGGTTTCCGCGTAGTATCCGCCTCAAATAACTTCACCGCTTCCTGGATGAACCTGGCGTTCCTGGTGACGATGCCGAAGCCGCGACTATGGTCGATATCAAGGTGGGTGAAGTTGAAAGACAGGACGTAGAGCAGCCGACGGTCGATAATCATCAGCTTGTCGTGATAGCGCACCAGATCGTCGGCGGTCCGCGAAACGGCGACGCCCACTGCGAGCAGACGCATCTCGAGCTTGCGCAGGTTTTTCTCGCCGCCACGGTTGGTGTAGGCAATCAACGCACTCACCGAAACGCCGCGGCCGACCGCAGCCTTCAGCCCCGCCTCAATCTCGGCGCGGTCGAAACGGAAGATTACGATTTCGATGCTTTTCTTGGCGTTTCGGATTCCCGAAAGCAGCGCCTCGGGTCCGTCGTCAGGTTGGATTAACAGTTTCATGGGCGCTTCACCAGGTGGTCAGGCCGAGTTTTGGGGATCGGAAGGCGTTGCACCTCTCTAAAAAGCTCGGTACACGCTGGGAAGGCCCAAGCCGCGAGGCACAGCCATGTCAACCAACAATGCACTCCTTCCCTGCGACTGAGGTTAAGATCTTTGAAGTTGCAAGTCAAGAAAGAGTATAGGGAACCTATGGAACGGGTCGAAAGCATTGGGGAAGGATCTCATCGTCAACGATGTGCACCGACATCGCCTCTTCCTCGTGCTTTGAGTTCGCCTCGCAAGCCCCATGCGCACGGCACGCCATAATTCTCGGACAGTCCGTAACTTCGACTCGTCCCCACAAGGTAGTTCCCCCTCATCAACTAGCGTGAGCAATTTTGACCAAACGTATGAGCAATACTGGGCTGACACGCTAACTGCCGCTGCGGTATAAGAAAGTGTGGCTCGCGCTGCCAGCCACGATAACGGCGTAGCGCTTTGCCCTATCGCGCCGCAAGATTCACCAGATTGCCGCTCGCGACGGCTGTGCGGCAAACCAAGGAATCGGATCGCGCCTTTTTGAGGAGGGACCATGCGAAATCACAAGAGGATCTTCTCCATCATTTTTGCTCTTTTTCTGGCGCTGCCCGCCTTCGCTCAGCAGGCCGGGACCACCGCCGCGCTGTGGCGCGACCGCGGCGACGTTCGGGCTCTGGACCTCCTGGGCGGGCCGGGAGGGAAAAATCACCAGCCGGGGACCAGCTTTACATTCATCAAGGAAACCACAGGCGGGACTTCGCCCAAGTTTGAGGTCGAAGATGAAAACGGCGCCAAGTGGAAGGTGAAACTCGGCCCCGAGGCGAAGTCGGAAACCGCTGCAACGCGCCTCGTGTGGGCTGCCGGTTACTATGCCGATGAGGACTACTACCGGCCGCAAATCCACGTACAAGGAATGAAACGGCTCTCCCGCGGTCAGAACTACGTGTCAGACGGTGGCATGGTCCGCGAGGCGCGTTTGGAGCGCCAAGGCGGCGGGAAGAAATTGAAGAACTGGAGCTGGTACGATAACCCCTTTGTCGGCACGCGGGAGTTCAACGGCCTCAGAGTGATGATGGCGCTCATCAACAACTGGGACCTGAAAGAAATCAATAACGGCGTATATGACGAAGGCGGCGCCGAGGGACAGTACGTGATCTCCGATTTGGGCGCCAGTCTCGGGCGCACCGGCAACCCCTTCGGCCGCAGCAAGGGCGTGATGAAGGACTACGCGGAAACCAAGTTTATCAAAAAGGTCACCCCCGAATACGTGGACTTCGTCATGCACAGCCGACCCTGCTTCCTTACCATTTTCTATTTCCCCAACTACATCTTCCGTACGCGGATGGAGAGTGTGGCCAAGCACATTCCTATCGCGGACGCACGCTGGCTTGGCAACCGGCTCGGCCAGTTCTCCCCCGAGCAGATCCGTGACTGCTTCCGCGCGGCCGGTTTCTCGCCCGCCGAGGTCGAGGGCTATGCCAGGGTCGTGATGCAGCGCATCGAGGCGCTGAAGAAGCTATAGGATAGGCTGTAGGCTGTAGGCTTTTAGGCTGTAGCTATAGCCTAACAGCCTTCAGCCTACAGCCTAAGTTTTGGGGGGATCTTCCCTGCGAAACTGGATGTCGTAAAGCTCCGCATAGAGGCCGCCGGCCGCCAGCAGCTCGTCGTGGGTGCCACGCTCAACGAGAGTATTGTCTTTCACCACGAAGATAATTTTGGCGCGCCGGATCGTCGCCAGGTGGTGCGCGATGACGATGCAAGTCTTGCCTTCCATCAAACGGTCGAGGGCTTCGAACACGGCCTGCTCGGACACGGCGTCCAGTCCTGATGTGGGCTCGTCCAGAACCAGGATGGGAGTATTGCGGATCACGGCCCGCGCGATGGCGATACGCTGGCGCTGGCCCCCGGAAAGCGTCACGCCGCGTTCGCCGACCATCGTGTCGTAGCCCTCGGGCATCTTCTCAATGAATTCGTCGGCGTTGGCCAGTTTTGCGGCGCGGATAATCTCCGCGCGGCTGGCTTCCGGGCGGCCATAGGCGATGTTTTGCCATACGGGTGCGTGGAACAGAAGCGTCTCCTGCAAAACAAAACTGATCTGCTGGCGAAGCGATTTCATCGTGTAGTTGCGTATGTTAGTCCCGTCGATTTTGACTTCCCCGGAGACGGGATCGTAGAAGCGCGCAACCAGGCTGATGATGGTCGACTTGCCGCCCCCCGTCGGGCCGACAAATGCCGCGACCTGGCCCGGCCCGATTTCGAAGCTCACATCTTTCAGGATCAATTGGTCCTGGTTGTACCCAAACGAGACTTTATCAAATTCGATTTTGCCCTTGAAGCGCGCGGCGGGGCGCGCGCCCGGCCGGTCACGCATCCCGCTCTCGGTCTCCAGAACTTCGCGGATCCGCTCGAACCCCACCGCTGCCTTTGAGACCGTGTCCGTCATTTTGGAAAGGTCACGCATGGGCTTATACATTTTGCCCAGGTAGATCAAAAAAACGACCAGCGCGCCAACGGTGAGTTGGCCCGCCAGTACCAGGCGCGCGCCGTAACCGAGCATCAAACAGGTCCCCGTCGCTACGACAATCTCGACGATGGGTGGGAGCTTCATCTTGATGCTGCGCGCGAGGAGGGCCATCTCGACATTCTCCAGGCTCTGACGCTCGAAGCGGCGCTGCTCGTAGTCCTCACGGGCAAAGGCCTTGACTACGCGGATCGAGGAAAAAACTTCCTCGACAATCGAGACCAGCTCGCTCTCCTTCTTTCTTACGTCGCGCGAGGCTTTTTTGATGCGCCGGGTGAAGATGTAAACCACCAGGAAGAGCACGGGCGCAATGGAGAGCGAGATGAGCGTGAAACGCCAGTTCAGGTAAAGCATGACCCCGATGATCCCCAGCAGGGTGAGGACATTGGCTATGATGCCCAACAGCGCCGTGGTGACAAAGTCCTGAATCGCTTCGATGTCGCTCGTCACCCGGCTGATGAGGTCGCCGGTCCTTTTCGCGTCGTGCTCGGCCAGCGATAGGCGGTGGATGTGGTGGTAGAGCGTGCGCCGCAGGTCGTGCATGACCCATTGGCCGACGCTGGTGGTGAGGTATTTCTCCAGTAAGGAGCTGAGTGCGCCTACGATGGCAATGACCGCCACCGCCACCACCGCGAAGTTGAGGACTGCCAGCTTGTTCTGCCCGATCCAGCCGACCATTACGCTCATCCAACCGGGCGGCCGTTTGACTGAAGCAGGTAATCGAGAACGATCTTTAGAGGCCAAGGTTCGAGCAGGTCGGTTGCGGTTTCGCCCGCCACCGCCAGCAAGGCCAGCGTCAGTGCTTTCCAGTGGGGCCGTAAGAAGTCGATGATGCTGAGACCTTTAGACTTCTTGGCCGCATGCGGCGTCATCGTCATTCGATACTCGGATGCGTATCCGCTCGGCGACGCAATAGCGGATCGTTTGAACAAAATGCCTCTTGGGGTCGGAATCCGGCTGTTGCGCCTCCCCAGCTTCCGGGTTGTAGATGTTCCAGAATCCTGAATTCGTTATGAAAACTTCTTGGGGGCTCCTGAGTTGCTATAGAGCCTGCAACTGCTGATCTTACACCCAAATGATCCTGCGAACGCGGAATTTGCGCATAATGCCGATCACCTGATCCAAAAACCTTCCTTTTACCTGTAACTCCTGGATCCAGCGAGCATCGTTATTAAGGTTGGCAACCGAACCGGCTCTTCGTGAATCAAGCCAAAAGCGTCGAATCGCAGCGAGGATTGAAATGCATCAACCGAATCAGGCGCGCAGGTGCCGAAATTGGGCCTCTTTGTGTGCCTGCATGACGCTCCTGCTCACCTCAATGCTGTCGCTCGGCATATGGTTCGGAGCGGCAGCCAGCCCTCGCATCAGCATCGACAATTTTGGCCAGATCAACCAAAACTATTACCGTGGCGCACAGCCGAATGCCCCTGAATTCATGGAATTGCAGCGGCTGGGAATAAAAACGGTCATCGATCTCCAGGAAGACGGAAATAGCAAGGAACCGGCATGGGTTCGCAACGCGGGCATGCAGTACTTCAATATTCCTCTTTCCAGCACGCGGCCCGCAACCGACGGGCAAACGGAACATTTTCTCAAACTCGTCAATGACCCGCAAAACTGGCCGGTCTTTGTCCACTGTGCCGGCGGCAGGCATCGCACCGGGGAAATGACGGCCATTTACCGCATCACCCGCGATTCCTGGACTGCGGATCAAGCCTACCAGGAGATGGAGCAGTACGATTACTACTCGATAGGGGGGCACGGCCCGCTCAAGGACTACGTATTCGAATACTACGGCAAATATCTTGCAACTAGAATTGCTGCTGCGAGCGCAGATCCAGGGAAATGATCCGGAGGATCTCCGCCCCAAAATCAACTGACCGTACCCTGCCGTCGAAAAAGTACAATATGGGCTCGGGTGAGAAACGCGGGCTAGCCCGACTTTCCTAGTTACGCACGCCAATCGCGACTGAATTCTAGCCCGTCACGAGAACATTCAGTCGCGGATTTCACAAGATCCGCTTCTGTTGCGGGTTTCAGCT
>Ga0315284_10005499_pt1 | contig 18004 bp, 11 predicted proteins | sample YL17G09_16_MG_FD_203696 | JGI IMG/M metagenome (GOLD analysis project Ga0315284, IMG submission 203696) | Sediment microbial communities from Yellowstone Lake, YNP, Wyoming, USA - YL17G09_16 | ecosystem: Environmental > Aquatic > Freshwater > Lake > Sediment | place: USA: Wyoming | collected...
ACTGAAGTCAACGTCTATGTTGAGGAGCACGATGCGCGAGTGACCGGAGAAGTGCAGCAAGCCGTGGTTCCGATTCTATCGCAGCCGGCTGAATAGCGAGGTGCGCCGCCCCTTGCTTGTTGGCAAGGGTTCTCTTGCCCACAATTTGCCTTGTCAGGTGCCAAGCCGTGCCCGTTGTGGCCTCGGGGATTGTCAGCGCAGGAGTGGGATGTTAGAATTTCGGGCCGCGCGAGACTGTGGCGCCTGCCCTGGGCGGGCGCGAAGCGATTCAAGCTCTTTTCTGCGAGGTAGAGCGTGAGACCAAGAACACTCGTTCGACACTTTGGGATCGTGGGAATGCTGCTGGCCGTAAGCGTGCCCGTGCTGGCCGAGCGTCCGCCCGCGGTGCCGCCAAAGGTCTTTCCCTACGCCATCCACAAGAAGACGCTGGCGAACGGCCTCGACGTGGTGGTGATCGAGACGCCGGAATTCAAAAACGTGCTCAGTTACAACACGCTGGTGATGGCCGGGTCGCGCAACGAGCTGGAGAAAGGGAAGACTGGCTTGGCGCATCTGTTCGAGCACATTCTTTTCCGCCACGCCTACAAGGGCCAGGTAGGTGCTTACCAGGACCTGATGGAGCGTCTGGGGACGCATAACAACGCCTGGACGTGGTTTGACATCACTTTCTATCACCCCTTGACCTTCACCTCGAATCTCGCCGGGCGCACGCTGGGCACCGAGCAACTGCCGGGGGTGATAGAGCTGGAGGCGTCGCGCTTCGCGGCGCTGGATTTCAACGAGAAGATTTTCAAGACCGAAACCGGGGCGGTGCTCGGTGAGTACCGCAATAGTTCCACGTTCCCGACGTTGCGCATGAGCGAGCGCCTCCTGGCGCTGGCTTTCCCCGATCATCCTTACGGCCACGAAACTATCGGCTACTATGAAGACGTCGTCGCGATGCCGGATCATTACGAAGCCGCGCGGGCGTTCTACGACACTTATTACCGGCCCAACAACTGCGTCGTGGTAGTCGCCGGCGATGTGAAGGCCGACGAGGTCTTCGCCCAGGCCGAGGCGCGTTATCGGGATTGGCAGCCCAAGCCCGTGAAGCCGGTGCCCGAAGCGGCGCCGCTCCAGGGGCCGAAACGCGAGCAGGTGGGCTGGCCGGCCGACGTGGCGCCGCGGCTCTTCTTGGCCTACCGGCAGCCGCGCTTTGAGACCGCATCCGTGGAGACGGCCGTGGGCCAGTTGCTCGCTGAGCTGCTGGTTTCGCGCTCGGCGCCCCTCTACAAGAAGTTGCGCTTCGAGAAGCAGACGGTCAGCGAGTTGGCCTTCGGTGAGGGAACCCAAGGGTTCGAGAGCTTCGACCCGCGGCTGGCCATCTTCGACGCGCAGCTCTTCAAGGAGCAGTACGCGCCGAAGGGTGCGGCCTACTTCGATGAGGTTATCCGCGACATCGAGCAGGGAGCGGAGGATTTGAAGCAGTTCTCGCGGCAAAAGGACGCGAAGCAAATCCTTCAGACTCTGAAGAGCAAGTATCGTTACGACTTCCTGGGGGCGATGTCGAGCCCCGCCGCGATCGCGCAGATCCTTGCCTGGTACTACCGCTTCGAGCGCGATCCCGAAGTTTTCGAGAAGTTGCTGGGGTCGGTGGAGCGGCTCCAGCCCAAGGACGTCGACGCTTTTGCCAGGAAATACTTCGTGCCGCAGAACCAGGTGATCATCACCCTCGCTTACCAAGCGGCGAAGGCGGAGAAATAGCGTCCGTCCGATACCAGCCCGGCACTTGCCGGGCCGGGCAAACGCGGCTTGTGGGTCGGGGGCATGGCGTTGGCTTGAACGTGGAGGATTGAGTGGTGAACATGCAACGTAGAGTTTTATTGGTCCTTCTCGCACTGGCGCTGCCGTTCGCATTGGCGGCGCAGCAACCTAAAGTGGTGACGGTAGATTCCTCGTCGCCCCTACTGAAAGTGAAAGTAATGGTCAAGGCCGGCTCCGCGGCCGACCCCGCAGGACAGGAAGGTCTGGCGTACATGACCGGCCGCCTGCTGCTCGAAGGCGGATACGGCGATCCGAAGAAGCCTGTCACCAAAGAGCAACTCGCAGAAATCACGCGGCCCTGGGGCGAGGGCGCTTATCCTCAGGTGCTCGTCGGCAAGGAGACCAGCACTTTTTCGGTCACGATCCCGCGCGAGGTCTTCACCGATTGCGTGGCCCGCGTCCTGCGGCCGCTGTTCACCGAACCCCTGTTTGCTTCGGCGGAACTCGACCGGGTACGAAAGGAAACGCTGGAAGAAATTCGCTCCGTTTTGCGTTTCCAGCGGATTGAGCTGCTGGGACTGCTTGCGCTGGACAACGACATCTACAATGGCACCTCTTACGCTCATCTGACAGAGGGCACGGTGCGCGGGCTGGAGCAGGTGAAGTCCGAGTCAGTGAGGGGCTTCTATCGGACCTGGTATCGACCGGAGAACCTCACCCTCGCGGTAAGCACAAAAGATGCGGCGATTGTCAGCGGGTTGCGGGAAGCGCTGGCGGGCGTTGGCCAACGTGCGGGCGATGCCGCCGCGCTCAGTCCGCGCGCTGTCGAAGCCCCGGCGCCGGTCGCGGGCCGGCATGTCACCATTATCGGCCTGCCGAAAGCCATCGCCACCGGCTTGCACGCGGGGTTTCCGATTCCTGTGACCCGCGCGGACCCGGATTTCTGGCCGCTTTATGTGGCCAATGTGTGGTTCGGAACTCACCGCGACAGCTTCTCGCACCTCTACCAGGTCATCCGGGAGGAGCGTGGTTACAATTACGGAGACTATTCCTACATCGAGTATTTCGAGGGACGCCCGATGTATATGTTTCCTCCCACGAATTCGCCGCGCCGCTACCAGTACTTCAGCATCTGGATCCGCACGGTGGGGCATGACTACGCGCACCACCTGATGAAAGCCCTCACCTGGGAACTGGAGAATGTGGTGCGCAACGGGTTGACCCCGGAGCAGGTAGAAGCAGCCAAAAACAAGGCCCGGGTCCTTTACCTGAGCCTGGCGGAAAACGTTGACCGGCTGGTGGGCTACAAGCTGGATGATGAGTTCTACGGGCTCACGCCGGGTTACCTGGACCAGTACCTGGCGCGGATCGACGCGGTGACGCCGGAGGCGGTCAACGCGGCGATTGGCAAGTACCTCCAGGCGGAAAACATTCGTTACGTGGTCGTCACCGATCAGGGTTTGGCGGAGAAACTGGCGGACGATATCGCCAGCGACCGCAGCGCCAGCGGTAAAACCCCCAAGCAGTACCAGCTCGATTCCGAGCAACGCGAGGGGGTCCAGTACTGGCTAATTCCCGAAAACCGGCTGAAGACGCTCCAGCAGGATGCCGTCTGGGAGGCCTATCGGCTCGATATCCCGCGTTCGAACATTCGAATTATCAAAGCCGAGCAGATGTTCGAGACGGCGGCCATGCCGCAATAGAGGTCCCCGCCAAGTGGCGGCTTCATCGCCTCGCACACATGGCAAAGATCGCCCTGTATGCGCCACTCGGGGCGTTCATTTCTGAGTGACAGGCTTGACCTTCGGAATCAGTACCTGTACCAGCCCGATGGCCAGCGGATGCATGACGCTGGCGATGATGAAGAGCGGCACGTAAGTGTGAAACCATTGGAGCACGTATCCCGCCACGGTCGCAATAATCATCCCACCTACCGCGCCCGCTGCGCCACCCAGTCCTACCACTGAGCCCAGGTCCTTTTTGGGAAACATATCGGAGGCCAGCGTGAAGACGTTCGCCGACCAGGCCTGATGCGACGCCATGGCAATGGAGATAAGCGCCAAGGCCAGTTGGGCGTTCGGGGCGAAGACCGCTGCCACTCCCGCGGGCATGCAAAACGCGAAGATCACCATGGTGGTCTTCCGCGCGCGGCTAACCGACCAGCCGCATTTGATCCAGTGCCCCGAAAGCCATCCCCCCAGCACGCTGCCACCGTCTGCTACCAGATAAGGTATCCAGGAGAAGTAGGCGAGGTCCTTCGCGGTAAAACCGCGCGCCTGCTGAAGATATGACGGCAGCCAGAAGACGTAGAACCACCAGATGGGGTCGGTCATGAACTTCGCCGTAATGAATCCCCAAGCCTGGCGATAGCTGAGGATTTTCCGCCAGGGAATCTTGGGTCCGGATTCAGTTGCCCCCTCGCCGTCGCTGCTTTGAATATGGCGCAACTCATCTGCGGTGAGGCGGGGATGTTGGCCGGGCAGACGGTAAATCATCAACCACAAGATCAGCCAGATGAAACCCACGGCACCCGTGGCAATGAAGGCCATTTGCCAGCCCCACTTCAGGGCTAGCCAGATGGCCAGCGGCGGAGTGAGCATGGCGCCCATATTCGTCCCGGCGTTGAAGAGACCTATGGCTAACGCTCTCTCCTTTACGGGGAACCATTCGGCGACCGTCTTGATTGCGGCGGGGAAATTTCCGGCCTCACCCGCCCCCAAGAAAAACCTGGCAACTCCGAAAGAGAAGGCCCCGCGCGCGAGCGCGTGAGCCATGGCAGCAATAGACCACCAGGCTATCGCCAACGCGTAGCCAACGCGCGTCCCCAGCCGGTCAATGGCGGCCCCCGACACTATCATCATGATGGCGTACGCCACCATGAAGGCGTTGATAATCCAGCCATAATCGCTCTCGGACCAGTTCAGTTGGGGCTGCAGAAAATGCGGTTTCAGGACGCCGATGGTTTGGCGGTCAATGTAGTTGATGGTCGAGGCAAAGAACAGCAGCGCGCAAATGTACCAACGCAGATGCGGAATCTTGAAGCGCAGCGAGGGAGATGGGCTGACGTGGGCGGCGCTTGAGGGTGAATCCATTATGCTCCAGGAAACCAATTGTTACTGCCCCGCGGCCGAGGTGATGAGCAGCCTCTTCCGGCCCCGCTTGCCCTGGCGACATTCTCGCTGCGCCCGCCGCGGCGGGACTTGCCGGGCGCGCCGGATTCTACGATGAGAGGCGCGACGTGTCCACTAAGAACGTCCGTCAGATACGCTTTCGCCACTCCGTGGCGTGTGGCATACTCGCCGCCTGTATGGTAGCCATCAGTCGCTGCAATTGAAGCTGTGCACTGTGTTCACATGGCGAGCATACCGGTCATTCCGCTGGCAACTATAGACGCGGCGGCTTTGCCGCTCGTCGGAGGCAAAGCCGCGCAGCTCGGCGTCATGCTACGTGGCGGGCTGCCTGTGCCCGACGGATTCTGTGTCACCACAGAAGCCTTCCGGCGCGGGATGGACGCGACCCTCTCGCAGGAGATCGTCGCCGCTTACAACGCCCTGGGCGGCGGGCCTGTAGCCGTGCGTTCCTCAGCCACCGCTGAGGACCTTCCGGAAGCTTCTTTCGCCGGCCAGCAGGACACATTCCTGAACGTTAGTGGCCCTGAGGCTGTTGTCGAGGCCGTGCGGGCTTGCTGGCAATCCCTCCGCACCCCGCGCGCTGTGGCCTACCGCCGGGATCGCGGCATTCCGGAGGAGACGGTGGCGATGGCCGTCCTCGTTCAGCGCATGGTGCAGGCCGAGGCCGCAGGGGTCCTCTTTACGCTGAATCCCGTTACCGGTGCTACCAACGAGCTGGTTATCGAGGCGGCCCGTGGCTTGGGCGACCAGGTGGTGTCGGCGCGGGTCACGCCCGACCGCTACCGCCTGCGCCGCCGGGCCCCGCATGACGTCATCGAGGCAGAAGCTCCTGAAACCGCAACGCTGCTGCGGCCCGAGCGCTTGGCTGAGCTTGCCCGCTTAGGGCTGGCCGCAGAGCGCCTGCTGGGCCGCGCGGCCGACATTGAGTGGGCGCTGGCCGGTGGCCGCCTTCATCTTCTGCAAGCTCGCGCGGTCACTGCGGCTGGTCCCGTGCTCCCGGAAATACGTTTCGGGAGCCGCTGGAACGCCGAACACTGCCGGGGTCGGCTGATCATCTGGGCGAACCACAACCTGCGGGAAAACATGCCCTACCCGCACACGCCCTTTTCCTGGTCGTTCTGGAACTACCTGGTGTTTCCCTGTATGACCCCGATCCTGGGTCTGACGGATCCAGGGGAAAATCCCGATGAGGCGCCCAGCATTGTGGACCTCGTGGACGGCCGCGTTTACTGGAATCAGAACGTCCTGAGCGCGTTATTCCCTGTGCCGCCGGCCCTTTTGGTGCGTGCGGGGCGCGTGTGGGATGCCGAGGTCGTGGATGTCGTTGCCGAGTTGTTTCGATCGGGCGAACTCAAGCCGTTGCGGCGGTCGGGCAGGCTGCGAGCCGTCGCGCGTTTCCTCTGGCGTATGCCCGGCCAGATGCTCCGCAAAACGAAGCCGGCGTATGCTTGGAAACAACTTCGCGACTGCCAGGAAGAGGTCGCCTCCTTCAGCAAAATCGATCTCCACATCCTGAGTGAGGAACAAATCCTAGCTTTGGCGCGCTACTTCGCCACCGAGAACATCCCGCGGTCCATGGACGTGCTCGCCGCGGGGTTGCTGGCCACGCCGGTTTTGGTGCTGTTGCCACAGTTGCTTCCCCGGTGGGGTCTTGCTGATGCCGTGCCGCCGCTGATGTCGGGCATCCGCGGCAATCCGACCATGGAAACGGCCCTGGCTCTGTGGGACTTGGCCGAGATGGCCGGTCCGGAGGTGCGGGCGGTGTTCGCAAATGAGCCGATCGCGCGCGTGCCTCAGGTGCTTGCCGAAAGTGACGCAGGCCGGGAGTTCCTGACGCGAATGGGAGAGTTTCTGAAGGCCCACGGCCACCGCGCCGTGCGCGAGTTCGACTTTTCTTGTCCGCGCTGGCGCGACGATCCCACGTTTCTCTACGAGACGGTGCGGAATTATCTGTCGCATCCTCCTGACCAGCCGACGCCGCGGGAGCACTACGAGCGTCAAGTGCGCGAGCATGAGGAGGCCAGGGCACGCGTGGACCGCGCGCTCGCTCGACGCCCGCTACGCCGCCGGCTCTTCCGTTGGCTGATCCGGGTGCTGGAAGAGCGGCTGCCTCTGCGCGAAGCCCCCAAGTTCTACACCCTGATGGGCATGGCCCACATTCGCGACCTTTATCTTGAAGTGGGGCGGCGCATGGTGGCGCGGGGCATCCTCGAAAAGCAGGAGGATTTCTTCTTTCTCTCCATTCCTGAAATCGAGCGCATCTCAGTGGGGCAACTGGACGTGCCATGGGTGAGGGAACAAATCCCCATCCGGCGCCTGGAGTTCGCCAGGCACATGCGTGCCAACCCACCCTTGGTGGTGCGCAGTGATGGCAAGCCGGTAATGAAGCCGACAGCACACGGGGAGATACTTCGCGGCACACCGGTCTCCTGGGGAACGGCGCGCGGCCCGGCGCGGATCTTGATGGACCCCGGCGATGGTGCACTGCTGCACAAAGGCGAGATCCTTGTGGCCCCCTTTACCGACCCGGGATGGACGCCGCTATTTCTGACGGCGGGCGCGCTGGTAATGGAAGTGGGTGGCATCATGAGCCACGGAGCTGTCGTGGCCCGCGAATACGGCATTCCTGCGGTCGTGTGCGTCAAGGACGCTACTCGGCTGCTGCGCGACGGAGAGATGATCGAAGTGGACGGCGCGACGGGTGAAGTTCGCCGGCTGGCGGCGAAACAGCAGTGACGAGTGACAAGTGACGAGAAAGCATTCAGCCCTCAGCTATCAGCAGGCAAGCACTCCGCAGTAAACTGACTGCTGATGGCTGACAGCTTCTGTGCTTGTCACTTGTTGCCAGTCACTTGTCACTGTCCTTTCACCCAGGCATGGCGCGGATCGTCAGCCCAGGCGCCGTAGCGGCGCTCTTCTCCGGCCAGCACCCAGGTGTAGTGGAGCTGATAGCCCGGCGCGGCCACGACGGGATGGTAGCCCTTGGGCAGCAGGACTGTGTCGCCATCTTCGACGACGAAGACGGTGGAGAATCCTTCGGGATCCTCAGGCGCCGTGTACGTCCAAATGAAGCCGTAACCCTGTGAAGGTTTCACGCGGAAGAAGTAAACCTCCTCTAGAACGGCTTCCTGCGGCGGATTTGAACGGTCGTGCTTGTGGGGCGGATAGCTGGACCAGTTGCCGGGAGGGTTCAGCGTTTCGCCCGCCAGCAATCGCTCGGCGGGAACGTTCTCGCCGAGCGCGGAGTAGACCGTGCGCTGCCAGTTGTCGCGCCCGACTTGCCGCGCCACCACCGCCGGGCCTTCCAGCAAGGCCGGCGACGCAGAGGCCTGTGAGGGCGCCGAGAATATTCCGACGTCGAGAGAATCCGTGGTAGTTACGACCTCGTAGGTGCTTTCCGGAGGAATGTAGACCATCACCGGTGGGCCCGAGAAGACGTCGGCGCGCTCGCCCACCAGAGGATAGATTTCATTTTCCTTCCCGGCCCTTTCGATGGTGACGGACGCGCTGCCCGCGAAAACATCCAGCACGCACTCGCGGGAGCCGGTCCGCCCGATGTAGTTGTCGCCTTTGGTGAGTTGCAGCCGGGCAAAATCCAGGAAGCGCAGTGTCCCCGCCGGGACAATTTCCTGGTACTTGCCGTTGGTTCGCGATTTAATAAGCCGGTCCATGGGAACCTCAGCACAGGAAATGTATTGCCGCGGCATTATATGACAGAAGCCAGCGCGGGCTGCTGGGCCAATTTGCGACGACGCCGGTCGCCGTCCGATGAGGCGAGTGAATTCATTCAGGGAGAAAAGCAATGGGAAATCGCAGGGACTTCTTGACGAAGCTGGCCGCGGCAAGTGCAGCGCTTGTGCCCCTCAGGACATTTGGCCTTACCGCGCGGGCAGGAGCACTGGAGGATGGCGGCGCGACTGAAGGCGCCGCGCAGGATCTGCGGGGCGGGGCCTTGTATCGTTCGCCTAAGATCTTCTTTGGCGCCGATTATTATCCCGAGGCGTGGGAGGAATCGCGCTGGCCCACTGACGTGCAGATGATGCGCGAGGCTGGTTTCAACATTGTGCGCATGGCGGAATTTGCCTGGGCGCGCATCGAGCCCGTGGAAGGCGAACTCGACTTCGACTGGCTCGACCGCATTGTGGATTTGCTCTGGAAGAACGGCATCCAGACGCTGATGGGCACACCCACCTCGCAGCCGCCTCCCTGGCTCTATCAGAAGTACCCTGACCTCTATCCTGTCAACGCCGAAGGCATCCGCTACAACTTCGGCGGGCGATACCTCTATTGCTTCAATCATCCGAGGATGGTCGAGTACACGCGGAAAATCGTCTCCGCCATTGCCAAGCGTTATGCCAACCATCCTGCGGTGGTCGGGTGGCACCCGGACAACGAGTTTGGTCACGTTGCGCGCGAGTGCTATTGCAAGGAATACTGCGAGCCGGCGTTTCACAAGTGGCTGGAAGCTCGTTACGGCAGTCTCGATAAGCTGAACGCAGCCTGGGGCACTTCTTTCTGGAGCCAGATCTATTCCGATTGGTCGCAGATCCCTCTGCCACGCCTCACCCAGCAGCAGCACAACCCGGCGCTCATCCTTGACTATCGAAGGTTCTGGAGCGACGCGGTCGTCGGCTATCAGAAGTTGCAGGTGGATATCCTGGCCGAGATTGCTCCGCGTCAATTCACCACTCACAACCTTTGGGGCAAGCCTGACTATTTCGCGATGGCGCGCGACCTGAACGTGGCGGGCATGAATTTCTATCCGGCCTATGGCTGGGGACGGCTGGAAGACAATGGGCTGGAACTGGACACGTTCCGCGGCCTCAAGGACGGGAACTTCTGGGTGGTGGAGCAGCGCGGCGGGCGGCCCGGCTCGCACAACGAGACTTTGGAATCTGCGCCCGGCTTGCTGCGCCTGTGGGCCTATCAGTCCTACGCGCACGGTGCAGACGCCGTCATTTTCTTCCGCTGGCGGACGGCAGCGCGGGGCGGGGAAGAGTACTGGTTCGGCATCCTGAATCAGGACGGCCGGCCCAACCGCCGCTACCGCGAACTCGCCGGCATGGGGAAGGAGCTGGAACGCGTCGGGAAGTTACTGGAGGGGACGAACGTGGTTTCGCCGATGGCGTTCTATGTGGACTACGAGAGCGAGTGGGCCAAGATCGCACCCGACGTGCACGCTTTCGACGATCGTCGGGCGGACTACTACAAGGCCTTCAAACGTCTCGGGGTCAACATCGACGTCACCGGACGAGGCCGCGACCTCACGCGTTACAAGATCGTCTTCGCGCCCATGCTCTACATGGTGAATGACGACATGGTGGAGCAGTTCACGCGCTTCGTGCGCCAAGGCGGGACGCTGGTGCTTACCTTCCGGTCCGGCGTCAAGGAATGGGACAATTCCGTGACCATGCAGCCGCTGCCCGGGCGACTGCGCGATTTGGCGGGAATTGAGATTGAGGAATTCGAGCCGCTACTCAAGATGGACCCCGAGTTGAAAGAAGGCGAAATGCCGCTCCAGGGCGTGGCGGCACCCTTTGCGGCGCGGGCATCCTCGGGCACTATCTGGGCCGACATCCTCGAGCCTAAGAGCGCGCAAGTACTCGCCAAGTACGGCAAGAAGTTCTATGCGGGCAAGGCTGCGGTCACCGTTAACCGCGTCGGTGAGGGCCGAGTGGTTTATATCGGCACACATCTGGGCAGAGACTTTGCCGATTCGCTGACGACCTGGCTGCTGGCGCAGCATCGCATCGAGACACCATTTGCCGTCCCCGACAGGGTGGACGTGAGCAGCCGCGAGCAGGCCGGAAAGAAGATTCACTTTCTGATGAATTTCAACGATACCGCACAGGCGGTACGCCTGCCGCGCATGTGCCACAACGTCCTGGCAGACCGCGAGGTGGTAGGCAGCGTCGCCATCCCGCCGCGGGAGTTGCTGATCCTGTCCGAGGGTTGACGACTGACGGGAGCGAATGAATCAAGAGTTGAAGGTCGAGAGTCAAGAGCCGACACGCACACGTGGCCCTGACTGCCAACTGTTCACTGTGAACTATTGTCCGCCCTTGCGACGTTTCGCGGCGAACAATCAATTGTCGCGGACATAAATGTGCGCGCCATAGGTTGTTCCCCCCAACGGTTGGGGACATCCTGACCTCCCGGCTCGCAGAAGGAAGTAGTGTGGACCGTTCGAGGGGGGCACTAACGCTTCCACGCTTGGAGTGTCCAAGCAGTGTCCAAGCACAACAATGCATAAACTGGAGGAACAACATGCCTAGAAGCGAAGGATGGCATTTGCAGCGCTACACGCTTATCGCTTTGGCTCTTCTGACACTCGGCCTCGCGGCAATGCCCACCTCGGCCGAGCTGCCACCACTCATTCCGCGCGAGGTCTTGTTTGGCAACCCGGTAAAGACGAACGCACAGATCTCGCCCAATGGCAAGATGCTCGCCTACCTGGCGCCCGACGATAAAGGGGTCATGAACGTCTGGGTTCGCACCATCGGCCAGAACGACGACCAGGTGGTGACGGCCGACAAGAAGCGGGGCATCCGCGCCTACGACTGGCAGCAGGACAGCGAGCACCTTCTCTACGGTCAGGACTTCAAGGGCGACGAGAACTACCACGTATATCAGACAGACTTGAAGACCAAGAACACGCGCGATCTCACCCCCTTCCAAGGGGTGCAGGCGCGACGCCCCATCACTGATCCAAATTTTCCCGACGAGATACTTGTCCAGCTCAACATCCGGGACCGTCGTTTCCACGATATGTACCGCATCAACCTGAAGAATGGCGCGGTAGAAATGGACACCGAGAATCCCGGCGACGTGTCCTACTTTGTGGTGGACAACAAATTTCAGGTGCGTGCCGCGAGGGTGACGCTGCCGGATGGCGGCGGGGAAATCCGCGTCCGCGACGACCCGAAGTCACCTTGGCGCAGCTTCCGGAAGTGGGGCCCGGAGGAGATTGGTTGGATTGCCGGCTTCACACCGGACAATACGGCCGTCTACTTGGCTTCGAGTGTCGATGCCAATGCGGCACGATTGATGGAGGTCGATGTGGCCACCGGCAAGAGCAAGGTGGTGGCTGAGGACAAGCAGTACGATGTGGGCTGGTCCCTTACGCACCCCAAGACGCACAAGCTCGAAGCCGTTACGTTCGTCCGTCAGCGGACCGAGTGGACGGTTGTCGACAAATCCGTGCAGGCCGATTTTGATGCCTTGCGGAAGGTTCGTGACGGCGACTTCTACGTCGACAGCCGCGACCTGGCGGACAACACATGGATCGTACGCTATGTCGTAGACAATGCCCCGAAATCGACCTATGCCTACGACCGCGCCAGCAAGAAAGCAACGCTGCTCTTCAGCGACCGCCCGGCACTTGAGAAGTATAAGTTAGCGAAGATGCAGCCCATTTCACTCCAGGCGCGCGACGGGATGACCCTCTACGGTTACCTGACGCTTCCTGTCGGCCTCGAACCCAGGAACCTGCCGATGGTGCTGCTGGTCCACGGCGGACCGTGGTTTAGAGACGTGTGGGAGCTAAATGACGAAGTCCAGTGGCTGGCCAACCGCGGTTACGCCGTTTTGCAGATCAACTTCCGCGGCTCCGAGGGGTACGGCAAGGACTACCTCAATGCCGGCGACCGTGAGTGGGGCGGCAAGATGCACGACGACCTGATCGATGGCAAGAACTGGGCAGTGAGACAGAGCTACGCTGACCCCAAACAGGTTTGCATCATGGGCTGGAGCTATGGCGGGTATGCCACCCTCGTGGGGCTTACCTTCACGCCCGATGAGTTCGTGTGTGGCGTCGATGGTGTTGGCATCTCCAACCTCGTGACGTTCCTCAGGGCTATTCCCCCCTACTGGGAAGATTTAACGGCGGTGTTTAAGAGGGTTGTGGGGGACGTTGAGACTGAGCAGGAGTTCCTGAAATCGCGCTCGCCGCTCTTCAAGGCGGATCAGATCAAGGCCCCACTCCTCATCGGGCAGGGGGCCAACGACCCGCGCGTCAAGCAGGCCGAAAGCGATCAGATCGTGGCGGCCATGCGAAAGAACGGGAAGAACGTTGAGTACATCGTTTTCCCGGACGAAGGCCATGGCTTTGCGCGACCTGAGAACCGTCTGATATTCTACGCAGCCGCGGAACCTTTCCTGGCGAAATACCTGGGCGGGCGTGCCGAGGCGCCGTCGGAAAAAGAAAAAGCCGACGCGTTTCGCAAGTAGTCCCTCCTTGTCAGACTTCCAGGGCGGAGTAGGGTCGCTTCGGCGACTTGCCCCGCCCTTTCTCTTTCCGGGCATCATCCCCCCGGAGGCATCCCGAAACGCCCGGCCCGGCGACGCCAGAATAACGCTGGCGTGAATCTGCAGCTTGGAATTATAGTTATTAGCACCCAAGCCTTAGTGACGCGCGGTCTCCGTTTGCAGCCTCAACCAGTCTCACGGGCGCGAGCGGCGGCGGGAAAATCGGAGTTTGGAACGGGAGCTAGACATGAATGAATCATCCGCATTGGTGCCACCAATCACGGCTGGGACACTGGCCGCCCGCGCCGGGCAGAAACTGCGGCAGATTCGCGAGCGTCTCAACCTGACGCTGCGCGTCGTCGAGGAAGCCAGCCTGGAGATCGCGGATGCGGAGCGGAGCTCCGACTACGTTGTCTCTACCGGGCGCCTGAACCAAGTTGAGAACGACGGTTCGCTTCCCAGCATCTACAAGCTGTACAGCCTGGCTGTCATCTATGACATGAGTCTGGAGGAAGTGGTTGGACTATACGGGATCAATCTGGGGAAGATGGAGGAGCATCGGCTCAAGGCACCCCACACGCGCACCCGCCGGTTCACGGCAGAGGTGGGCGACCCCAGTCGCCCCATTCGTTTTCCCGTCCGCTTCGATCCCGGGTTTCGGCCGCAGGATACAGTGTTCCTCTCGCGGGTGATTGAGGAATGGGGAGAAATCCCGGTAGGGCTGCTGGCCACCCTGGACTTGCGGAAGTTTCTTTACGGGTACATTGGCCTGGAAGACCGCATGATGACGCCGCTGTTGCGGCCCGGCTGCATCGTCCAGATTGACGAGAGCCGGCGGCGCGTGGTGAACCAGGGCTGGACGACCGAGTTTGACCGGCCCATCTACTTCCTGGAACTCCGCTACAGCTACGAGTGCTGCTGGTGTTTCCAGCGGAGTCGAGAGCTGATGCTGGTCCCCTATCCCCTTTCGCCCTGCGCTCCCCGCACCATCCGCGTTCCCGACGAGGGAGAAGTGCTAGGACAGGTCGTCGGCGTCGCGATGCGGATCGTCAAGTAGTTCCCACAGGTCAGTGGCCCGCAGCACCTGCAGGATAATCTCCACGTTCTTGGTGAACAGTTCCCGGGCCAGGGGGTGGCAGTCCTCGGGCGGCAGTATCTGGTAGGCTCGCAGACGCTGCCACACTTCCACCAGCCGTGATTTATCGGTCTTCAGGGACTCAAAGAAGTGGAGCAGGTCCTGGGTCTGCTCTTGCAGAGGCTGCGCGACTAAGGCCTCGAAGACGCGGGCGTGGCACCACCGCAAAGCTTCATCCACGGCCTCGCTGGAGTGCCGGGTTTCCAGGCCATAGTGGTGGTAGCGGCCGGTGTTATGGTCGCGCAGCGAAGCCAGGTAGATCAAACGGTTAAAAGTCCCCTGCACGGCTTCCAGGGTGCGATCCTGGAAATCACGCACGACTGACTGACCCTCAGCGGTCAGGGAACTCTTTTCGCTCGGAGTATCCGATAAGGGAACCATTGTCCGGGAGAGCCTCAGACTCCTGCGGGCCGTGAATCCAGCCGGACTGCATGCTCGCTGGGATTATACCATTCCGCGCCCACAGCCCTGGAGGAACGAGAGATTTCTGTCCGGGTGGCGGGGTTCGACGCTCAGGCAGTTGGCAGGCGGGCGAGACGGCATCGCACTCCGGCGCTGGAGGAGACGGAACGATTCAGCCGGCGCTAGCGGGGAAACGAGAACTTGAGCTCTCGGCCCATCTTGAAGACCGGCTTCTTCCGCCGCCGAATCAAAGCGGCATCTTCCGAAAGAGCGGTGACGAGGAGGGGCATGGCAATCGTCGAGTCGCAATGGACGGTGACCATGGTGGCGTCCGGGGCGATCTTGCCCCAGCTCTGGGCTTCCTCGAACGTGCAGCCGGAAAGCCCACCCCAGTGTGCGGCATCGGTAATCACCTGGATGGCATACTTGTGGCCGCTGTGCGCCTGGCGAATGAAGGTGGCAGTCACCTCGCTTTGCTGAATGAAGTTCTTGGGCGTTCCGCCGCCAAAATAGATGACCCCGCTGGCGGGAGACTCGCCCGCCAGCCGCGCCGTCTCCAGCACATCCCCAATGACATCGAACGTCAGGTGGTTCTTCCTCAGGTAGCGGTTCTCGGCGATACCGATGCCGATGGAAGAGTCGCCCACCGCCGGGCAGTAGAGCGGAACACCCGCCTTGTACGCGGCCGTGACAATGCCGTCCTCCTTGGCGCGCTTGGAGAACTCCTTGCCCAGGAGGTAGAGGAATTCGCGAGTGGTATAGGGGCGCGACTGGTCCAGGGTCGCCGCGAAGCGCCCGATCAAGGCATCCTCTTCGCGGAATTCCTCCTCGTCGGCCAGGGTATCGTACATGCGATCGATCAGATTCTTTTGTAAGGTGACGTCGTCGACGTTAGGCGAGCCTTGGAAGTGGAACCGCCCCAGAGTTTCATGAAGGTCGTGGAAGAAGTTGGCGCCGGTGGAGACCAGGCAGTCGATCAAGCGGTGCTTGATCAAGTAGACGACCAGGCGCCGCAGGCCGGCGGGAACCATGGCCCCGGCCATGCCCATCATGATCATTATCCGGTCTTGCAGCATCCGACGCCAGATCTGGTAGGCGGCGCCCAGATTACGTGCCTGGAAGGAAATCCCCTGCATCTTTTCGAGCAGGGCCGCGGCGTTCTTGTGACGATCGACCGTGACCGGCCGGGTGGGGCGCGACAGCATCTCGTGTTTGCGCATGCTACTCCCTCAGACTCTCAAGTCCTGGTGGAACTTTCTGTGGAGATGGCTCGCGGTCGGGTCAGCGGGTGCCGACTGGCCGGCGGCAGCGCGCCCGGGAGACTATTCGCCGACGCCCAACAAAATGGACGCGGCCAGAACCGTCGTCCAGAGGCCCCGCTTGTCCCCGATCGCGGACTGGGTAATGTGCATGGTCCGGACAATTTTGTTCGAGATGCGGTAGATTTCCTTCTTTTCATCCCAGCTCCGGTCCGGATCGAATTCAACGCCGAGGGTCGTCGCGAGCATCTCGGCGGCCAGTTCCTCCGCATACTCCCCGGCGACCTCCTCTGTCTCGCCGAACGAGTGATGTTCGGAGAGGTACCCGAATGTGTTCCGGTCGGTGGGAATGGCGACGCCCACCGAGGCGGCGATCAGCCGGTGGGGTTCGCGCATGGAGTTCTCGCTCATCACACAAAAGGTGACTTGCCCCGGCTTGATTTCCTTCATGCCTTCGGAGCGGGAAATCAACTTGCACCGCGGGGGGAAAATGCTTGAGACGCGCACCAGGTTGCAGGCGGCTATTCCCGCCGAGCGGAGAGCCAGTTCGAAACTGGTCAGTTTCTCGCGGTGCTTGCCGACGCCCTTCGTCAGGAACATCCTCTTGGGTACGAACATCCGCTTTGATCCGCCTTTTTCGATCTCCTCCCGAAAATCACACAGCCCCGCGCCCAGTTGCTGCCGCGTCAATTCTGGTTTCTTGTTACGCAGTGCCGACGATTCGCTAAGCTAACAAAAAGCAAAGAAAAGTGTCAATGAGATTTTCGCCCGCGCCCCAGGGCCGGAACTGGGGGTGACGAGTCCGCGCGAAAGAGCCCGGACGACGTGTTCCGCGCGGCGGGCGGTGGGGCTTGACTAACATATTTCTGCGGGATATGGTAGCGGGCTGGTATCACTGCAGCATCCATTTCTGCGGCTTATCGTGCGCAAAAAAGATATTTATGGAGGTTCCATGAACCCGAAGGCCGTCTTGGAATTTGCCGCTGCCAACAACGCTAAGATTGTCGACATCCGCTTCACGGATCTTCCCGGGCTATGGCATCACATTTCCTTTCCCCTCCATGTGCTGGAGGAGAGTTCCTTTGAAGACGGGTTCGGCATGGATGGCTCCAGCATACGCGGCTGGGCGGCCATTCACGAGAGCGACATGCTGCTGGTTCCTGACCCGGGCTGGTACATGCTGGATCCCTTCACCGATGTGCCCACCCTGGTCATGATCGGAGATATCGTTGACCCGGTCACCAAGGAGCATTATCTGAAAGATCCGCGGCATGTCGCCAAGAAGGCGGAGACCTATTTGGCTTACACCGGGATTGCTGACACGGCTTACTTCGGCGCGGAAGCCGAGTTCTTTATCTTCGACAACATCCGCTTCGACCAAGCGCAGCAGCACGGGTATTACTTCATCGACGCGGAAGAGGGCCGCTGGAATTCCGGACGCGAGAAGGATAACCTCGGCTACCGCCCGCGGTATAAGGAAGGCTATTTCCCCGTCCCTCCCACCGACCACTATCAGGATTTGCGCAGCGAAATGGTCCTGGCGATGGAAAAGGCGGGGCTGACCATTGAATGCCACCACCACGAAGTGGCGACCGGCGGGCAAGCCGAGATCGACCAGCGTTTCAATTCTCTGCTGAAGTCCGCCGACGGGATGATGATCTACAAGTACGTCGTTCGCAACGTGGCCCAGCAGTACGGCAAGACTGTGACTTTCATGCCCAAGCCCCTCTTCCAGGACAACGGTTCGGGCATGCACACCCACCAGAGCTTATGGAAAGAGGGCAAGCCGCTCTTTGCGGGCGATAAGTACGCCGGGTTGAGCCAGATGGCTTTGTGGTACACGGGGGGGTTACTGAAGCACGCGCCGGCGCTGGCAGCCTTGATCGCTCCCACCACGAATTCGTATAAGCGGCTGGTGCCGGGCTTCGAGGCGCCGGTGAATCTGGCCTACTCGCGCCGTAACCGGAGCGCGGCCATCCGCATCCCGATGTACTCGGCCGACCCTAAGGCGAAGCGAATCGAGTTCCGTCCGCCGGATCCCTCGTGCAATCCCTATCTCGCCTTCGCCGCGATGATGATGGCCGGCT
>Ga0315284_10005500_pt1 | contig 18003 bp, 19 predicted proteins | sample YL17G09_16_MG_FD_203696 | JGI IMG/M metagenome (GOLD analysis project Ga0315284, IMG submission 203696) | Sediment microbial communities from Yellowstone Lake, YNP, Wyoming, USA - YL17G09_16 | ecosystem: Environmental > Aquatic > Freshwater > Lake > Sediment | place: USA: Wyoming | collected...
CGAAGCGTTAGGAGTTTTGTTAGATAGCGGTCCAAGTGAAGTACAGATTGTTGACTGGCTTGTTGATTGTATGCGGGATTTGATGGTTGTCAAATCTGCGGGGGTGGAAACCGAGCTTTTAACACTAACAGCTGAACAGCGAAAGCAAGCTGGACAGTTGGCTGAAAAGTTTGATATAGCGGCGCTTATTTACAATATAACCTCGCTTGAAAAATTGCGGTGGACAATCAAAAACAGCGAAACGGCAAGGGCGCTGCTGGAAGCATCTCTATTAAGATTTGCCTTAAGTGAGCACTTTATAAATGTCGATGAACTTCTCTCGCAAGTCCCCGGCAATTCAGCAGGTAAAATAAAAAAAAAACCAGCCAACCATGACATAGCAGCCAAGACATTAGTTTCGCCGCCTGAGCCTCAGGATAATAAACAAACCGATTTGCCCGAGCTAAACAGCCTGGAGTTGGTAAAAAGTAATTGGCAAAGTATATTGGAAATGATATCCGCCGAACTTGGCAGTGGTACCGTAGGATTATTAAGCTTAGCTGAGCCGACGGGGTTCGAAGGGGGCTGTTTGACAGTTACATTCCCTGCTTGTGGTCAGGTTTCAAAAAAAATGTGCGAAAGTAACGGCAGGGCGGGAGCAATTGAGTCTCTACTCCGCCGGCGTTGCGGTGAAACTTTCAGGTTAAAACTGGAGGTGGCCCGCGACGGCGAACAAACACAAACAAAGGTTGCTTCCGGACAATCTAAAAGCAACAGCCAAAAGAAAATTGAGTTAATCAACGAGCCGGCAGTTAAAACAGTTCTTATAGGTCTTGACGCAACAGTTACTAATATAGAAGAAAACCAATAGATGGGTTGAGCGGCAGCGGTAATTGGTTATTAGATAAAAATAAAAAAAGATATGAATCATGAGCAGCGTTTACACTGAAACTTTGAACAGGCTGATAGAGGAATTTGGAAAGCTGCCTGGTATCGGGCCCAAGACAGCAGAGCGGCTTGCTTTTTACATACTCAAGGTTGAACCTTCGCAAGCGATGGCTCTTGCGGAAGCTATCCGTGATGTAAAGACCCGGATCAAACGCTGTGAAATCTGTCACAATTTATCGGAACAAACAGTTTGCCAAATCTGCTCAGACCCTCGCCGTGACAAGAGCCTGATTTGCATTGTCGAACAGCCTAAAGATGTGATAAGTCTTGAAAAAACAGGGGCTTGTAAATGGGTTTATCATGTGCTTGGCGGCCATATTGCACCCCTTGAGGGAGTTGAACCGGGTGATTTGGCGATTGACGAGCTTGTTGGAAGGGTTCGTGCCGGCGGCGTGCAGGAAGTGATAATGGCAACCAATCCTAACATGGCTGGCGACGGAACATCTCTTTACATAAGCTCTCTGCTTAGAAACAGCGGCGTTAAAATTACCCGGCTGGCAAGGGGGCTTCCTGCCGGAAGTACTATCGAATATTCAAGCAGCAAAATACTCAGCGATGCTATAACAGGCAGGCAAAAACTGGAGTAACCTGAATGGTTCATCCGTAAAGTTTTTGAATTAACCCCCAAATATTGCCGAAATTCTTTAGTGTATTTATGATATAATGAAACCGAATTAGAATTTTGGTAATAAACAAAGCTCTCACGGGTCGGAATCGTAAATATGTATATATTTAGATGTTGCGTGTTTTCTGGATATACCAGAGAGTAATAGAGAGTTTTTTAAGGTGTTTTTATGAAGTTGGAAATGCGAGGAGAAATGCGGCTGGAGCAGAAGATGAAGCTTGCTCCGCACATGATTCAGTCGATGGAGATTCTCCAACTTCCAATTCTTGCCCTCCAGGAGAGAATAGAGCAGGAGCTCAACAGCAATCCCGTATTGGAGATAGAAGAATCATCAAACTCCGAGGATGCAGAGACTCTTGAGCAGCCTTCGCAAGAAGAGATTAATGAAAAAGATTTAGTAGCTGGTACGGCAAATCAGAAAGACTTTGAACAAATTAATAATCTTGATGATGATTACAAAGATTATATGAGTCAAACCGAGTCTTTCCGTCCCCGCGGCCAAAGTGACGAGGTTGACAGAAAACTGGAAGCCATAAAAAATACCGCAGCGCCCCAACATTCGCTGCACGAATATCTGTCCGATCAATGGGGATTGGTAGAGGCCGACGAGGCGATAAAAAAAGCCGGCAGCAGGATCATAGATTATCTGGACGAGAGGGGGTATTTGACCGTAAGGCTGGAACAGCTTTGTAACAAGGATAAATCCGAATTTACTATCGAGAATCTGAAGCAAGCCCTGGAGTTGGTGCAAAAATTAGAACCCGTGGGTATCGGCGCGCGTGACCTGAAGGAATGTTTACTTATTCAGATGTCGCAAAATGGGGAAGAGATGGATTTTGAGATGCGCCTGGTTTCTGAGCATATGGACAAACTTCTTGCAAACCGCCTGCCCGATATAGCGAGGAAAATGAATTGCAGTATTGAAGATATCAATAAGGCTATCGAGCGAATGGCTAATCTTGATACTTCACCAGGCCTGCAAATCGACCAGAACCGAAACCATTCTATCTCTGCCGATGTCATAGTTGAATACTCCGAGGAGACAGGAGATTATATTGTAGAGTTGGCCAACACTAGTTTGCCGGTCCTGCGAATAAATAACTATTATGCAAAAATGGCAAATGATGCAAAAGTTGCTGAAAAAGCAAAAGAGTTTTTGCAAAACAATATACGCTCTGCTCAATGGATTATCGATGCGATCGAACAGCGAAAGAATACGTTGTTGAGAGTGGCAAAGGCGGTAGTGAAATATCAGAAAGAATTTTTTGAAAAAGGACAGCTTTACCTTAAGCCTCTTCCGATGTCGAAAGTTGCCGATGATGTTGGTGTTCATCTGGCAACTGTCTCCAGGGCCGTTGCCGGCAAATATCTGCAGTGCCCTCGCGGGATATTGCCGTTGCGAAAGTTTTTCAGCGGCGGCACGGAAGATGATTCCGGCATAGGACACAGCTGGGAAGCCATACGTGGCCTGCTCCAGCAAATTATTGAGAAAGAAGATAAGGCCAAACCATTAAGCGACGACCAGATATGCAAAAAGCTGGCCCAGGCCGGAATCAATAATCTGGCCAGAAGAACAGTTGCAAAATACCGCAAGCTTTTGAATATCCCTGCTGCAAGGTTTAGAAAGAAGTTTTAGCTAATACTCCGGCTACGATCAACCTCTCCAAAAATAATTTCAAAAAGAGCTTGATGTCGTTTGAACATATATTACTATGTGAACATATAATCACATAGTACTTTGCTTATGGTTGACCTATGTTAAGTAAGAAGAATCAGTTATTGTTTGAAAAACAGGCTCAGATTGCAAAAGCCATATCACATCCGGTTCGAATTGCGATTGCGGATTTTCTAAAAGACGGTGAGCAGTGCGTTTGCAATATAGCAGAGTATGTCGGTTCCGAAAGGTCTAATGTTTCGAAGCATCTTTCGGTGATGGTCAGTGCAGGCATACTGGAGCACTACAAAAATGGGCTCAAGGTCATTTACAGGCTCAAGACGCCCTGTATACTTGAATTCTTTTCGTGCATAAAGGCCTGTCTCAAACAGCAAGCCAAAGATAATAAAAAACTGCTTGGCGCTTTGTAGGATCGGATTTTTATATGAACTGGAAAACTGAGTGGAAAAAGCTGGTAATTGTTATCGGCATATTTATCGGCAGCTTTTATCTGCCTGTGGGAACTCCTCGTTTTGATAAAGCGATCACTGAATCGTTACACCTTGTAAAGTGGTATGCCAGAGAGCATGTGCTGCTGTGCCTTGTTCCCGCCTTTTTTATTGCCGGCGCGATAGCGGTTTTTGTCAGTCAGGCTTCGGTAATGAAATATTTGGGAGCCAAAGCCAACAAGATTTTAGCCTATGGTGTTGCAAGTGTATCGGGAACGCTCCTGGCGGTTTGTTCGTGTACGGTATTGCCATTATTTGCAGGTATCTACCGGATGGGGGCGGGTTTGGGGCCGGCTACGACATTTCTTTATTCCGGCCCAGCTATCAATGTACTTGCTATTATTCTTACTGCACGGATTCTTGGATTTGAAATAGGTGTTGCCAGGGCAGTTGGAGCCGTTGTTTTCAGTATTGTGATCGGTTTGATTATGCATTTCATTTACCGCAAAGAAGGGTTCGAGCGCACTGCGGCACAGGCGGCTATGCCTGATCCGGAAGTTGAACGCCCGTTATGGCAGAGCGTGCTATATTTTGCGGCGATGATCGGGGTGCTGGTTTTTGCCAACTGGGGCAAACCTGTTCAGGAAGCGGGACTTTGGTATGCGATTTATACAAGCAAATGGATTATCGCAGCTGTATTTGGAATTGCCTTGGCGGTTTTCCTTGTGCTTTGGTTTGGGCTTGCGTGGTGGAAGATTCTATTGGGGGCGGTTACCGTTGCAGTCTTAGCAGTTCTTTATCCCGATAAACCTATTGCTTCATTTACAGCTGCGGCATTAGCAATATCCGTCATTACCAGCACAGCAAAAGGCCCAACCAAAGATTGGTTCGATGCCTCGTGGGGTTTTGCAAAACAGATACTGCCGCTGCTGTTATTTGGCGTTCTTATTGCAGGAGCGTTGCTTGGCAGTGAGCCTGGTGCGGAAGGATTGATACCCAATAAATGGGTTCAGGGGGCTGTGGGCGGCAATTCTTTTTTTGCGAATTTCTTTGCCTCATTTGCAGGAGCGTTTATGTATTTTGCCACTTTGACCGAGGTGCCTATCGTTCAGGGGCTTATGGCTTCAGGGATGGGCAAAGGGCCCGCTTTGGCATTGCTTCTTGCGGGGCCTGCCCTTTCTCTGCCGAGTATGCTGGTTGTTAAAAGTGTGATCGGCACTCAAAAGACCATTGTTTATGTTTCACTTGTTATTGTAATGTCAACTATTTCAGGCATGATTTTTGGTGTGTTTTGGGGTTGAGGTAATTAAATAGAATATTGCCGAAAGGATATGATATGAAAAAGATTCAGATACTTGGAACAGGTTGTCCAAAATGCAAAAAGCTTATGGAGAACGCTGAAACTGCAGCAAAAGCAATGGGAATAGAATATACGATCGAAAAGATTACGGGCATAAACGATATCATGAAATTTGGTGTTATGATGACTCCGGCCCTGGCGGTTGACGGCGAAGTTAAATTAGTTGGCAAGGTGTCCGGGCCAGAAGAGATCAAGAAATTACTGGCCTGAAAAATTTAATGCGCCATGAATTTAAATAAAATCCGAAATTAAGGTTTCATTTCATGAAGAACATGTGGAAAGTTGTGATTCCGGTATTTTTAGTAATCACTGTTGCAGGTGTAATCTGGATGAAAAAAGGAGCGTCTGTGACGCAGAGCATCGTTCCGGATACTAACATTGTTAACCGGCAGCGTCCGGCAGAATCGAATGCAACTTTGCCTCGCCTTGTTGATATTGGCGCGGGCAAGTGTATCCCCTGTAAAATGATGGGGCCGATACTTGAAGAACTCAAGAGCGAGTATAAAGGCAGGCTTGAAGTGATTGTTTACGATATCTGGCAAAATCCCAATCAGGCCAGGAACTTTGCTGTTAACATTATACCTACTCAAATTTTCTTCGACAAATCCGGAAAAGAGCTTTTTAGACATGAAGGGTTCATGTCCAAAGAGGATATTTTGGCTAAATGGAACGAATTGGGAATTTTTTTAGGAAAGGAAAAGTCAAATGAGCACTAGAGTTTACAGTTGCTTACTTGTGTGCATTGGTTTTGCTATTCCGGTTTTAGCTGACCCCAATGCCGTCATTGTAAACGAAAAATACCCGAACCTGGCTTCAGGCATTCTGACTTTCGCAATAGTGGGGGCTTTGCCCGGCTCAACATTGCTGCAATCCGAAGGCGTGGAGATCAGGGCCGAGCAGTTGGATGCCGCACTTTTGAAAATTCCACAGCAGTTCCAGGCTGAACTGAAGAATAACCTGTTTTTTCTGCTTGAACAGGAAGCCACAAAGGCTCTGCTTTTGAAACAGGCCAAATCAGAGAGACCTGATCTTAACGATAAAGATGATGAAACTGTGATTTCCATGTACTTTGAAAAGGCAACGTCAAATATTAAGGTAAGCGAAGAGGACATAAGCAAGTTCTATAAAGAAAATGAAGCGGTTTTTTGCGGCACAGCTCTTGAAAAGGTAAGAGGCTCGATTGAGCCTTATGTTTTGCAGGAAAAGAAACAGCAGCTTGTTAATCAGTTGATCACCAACTTCGGCAAAGACAAAAAAATTATGCTGTCTTCAGAGTGGGTAAGCAAGCAGGCTGAGCTTGCCAAGGATAACGTTCTGGACAAGTCCAGACTCAATGGAAAAGCGACCTTGGCGGTTTTCAGTGCTGCCAGTTGTTGCGGACCTGATAAGGCCAAGCCGATAGTGGAATCGCTGCAAGAGAAGTTTTCTCAGAAAGCAAATATTTTATATATAGAAGCAAAGCAGCAACAGATACTTGCGGCAAGATACAAAGTGCAGTCAATACCTACGCAGATTATTTTCGATAAGTCCGGCAAGGAAGTTTTCAGACACAGCGGGTTTTATTCACAAGTGGAATTAGAGAAGCAATTGGAGAAAGCCGGGCTGAAATTATGAACGAACTATTTACCGCATTAACGCGGGCCATCGAGAGCACGCCGATTATCGCTATAGGAGCGGCGTATTTGTGGGGTATTTTGAGCATAATTCTAAGCCCGTGCCATCTGGCAAGTATCCCGCTTATCGTCGGGTTCATCGACGAACAAGGCAGGATTTCAACAAAGCGGGCTTTTTTCATATCTACTTTATTTGCGATTGGAATATTGATAACCATTGCGGTTATTGGAGTGATCACAGCGGCGGCAGGTCGCATGATGGGTGACGTTGGCCGATATGGCAACTATTTTGTCGCCTTGATATTTTTCGTTGTAGGGTTGCATCTTATCGGTGTGATCCCTATGCCTTGGTCGGGGCCGGGACAGGTGGGGATGAAAAAAAGGGGGATGTTGGCGGCGCTAATACTGGGGCTTGTTTTTGGCATAGCGCTTGGCCCATGCACATTTGCCTACCTGGCACCGATGTTGGGAGTTATGTTCAAACTTGCAAATACCAATGTTTTATACGGCATTATGTTGCTGGCAATATATGGGATCGGGCACTGTTCGGTAATAGTGGTTGCAGGTACATCGACCGAGGTTGTGCAGCGGTATCTGAATTGGAACGAGAAGTCGCGAGGGGCTGATATTCTTAAAAAGGTCTGCGGCGTGTTGGTGCTGCTTGGCGGTATATATTTGATTTATATTGCGCCATGAAAAGAAGAAAACCTGCATGAAAACAACCGAAAAAAGCTGTGTTACTGTAAAGCTAAAGCAGCTTGGGAGAAAACTGTTAAGAAAAGCTCGGCAGTAAAGTATATGGCATGGAGCGGAGCTGCTTTTGCCGGCAAAAGACAAGCGTTGTATTGGTAGTTGACAGGTTAAGCAAGGGGGGTGTATAGTATCCTGTAGAGTGTCGTTCTCCTGTTATAAAAATAGCCAAAGAGGTACAAAAACACAATTAGATACAATTAACGGAGCTTACAAATGGATTCTGCAATTTTTAAGGCATACGATATACGGGGAGTTTATCCCGACCAGATTGATGAAGAGGGAGCCTGGAAAATCGGCTATGCGTCAGCTCAATTTCTCAGGTCCATGCTTCGCGGCTACGAAAGGGGGCAGGCTAACGCCCAGTCCGTATGTGTCGGGTATGACATGAGAACGCATAGCAGGCAACTGGCTGGTGCGCTTATAGAAGGAATGAATTCGACCGGCGCCAATGTGATTAATATAGGGATGATTGATACGCCCCAGATGTATTTTGCAATCAATCATCTTGGCACTTGCGGCGGTGTTCAGGTGACTGCTTCGCATAACCCTGCCAAATATAACGGCTTTAAGATATCCGGGATCGGAGCCAGGCCTGTAGGTGTCGATACCGGCCTTAAAGACATAGAGCATATCGCAATGGCTTTGATTCATACTAAAGGCAAAGCTGACGGCTCGGTAGAAAAATATGATTTAACCAATGACTACAAAAATCATGTCCTGAAGTTTCTAAGGGCAAATTTAAGAAAACTGAAAATTGCCATCGATGCTTCCAATGGAATGGCAGGCAAAATGGTGCCGGCTGTTTTCGGTGATTTGCCAATAGAAATAGTCGGCATAAACTTTGAACATACCGGAACATTTAAACATGAACCAAACCCATTGGTTGAAGAGAATCTGGCAGAACTCAGGAATATAACCAAAAAAAAGGGTTGCGATTTCGGGGTCTGCTTTGACGGTGACGCGGACAGATTGATAATGATTGATGAGAATGGCAAGACTATCGGCTGTGATTTGATGACAGCTTTGATGGTACCTTATTTTTTAGAGAAAAAACCAAAATCGACAGTCGTCTACGATTTGCGGAGCAGCCTGGTTGTTTCTGAGGAGATTCTTAAAAATGGCGGTACGCCTCGCAGGGAACGGGTGGGGCATGCTTTTATGAAGAAGGCTTTGCGTGATTCGCATGGCATATTCGGCGGAGAACTTTCCGGTCATTTTTACTATCTGGACAATTTTTATGCCGATTCGGGTCTGATTACTCTCGTGCATTTAATAAATATTTTCAGCGAAGCGAAAGTACCTGTAAGCGAATGTATTAAGCCGCTACGAAGATATTACAGCAGCGGCGAGACGAATTTTGAGGTAGATGACAAACAGGCAAAAATGGATCATCTCGCAAGGAAATATAAGGATGCCAAAATTGATAATCTAGATGGTGTTACCATCTTTTACAAAGACTGGTGGTTTAACTGCCGGCCTAGCAATACAGAACCTCTGCTGCGGCTAAATGTCGAAGCTAAGAGCAAAGAGTTGCTTGAAGAGAAGCTTGTTGAAATTGCTGATTTGCTCGGCGAGCCCGTATGATATAAATATTCCCTATTGGCGGCACATCCTGTCTTGTCGCAAAACAGTCTTTCAGGGGAGAATAAGAATGGAAATACATACAAAAACATACCAGACACCGAACGGTCCCGTAGAAGGAGTGCAAACCAAATGGGCAGGCTTTAACATTCTATTGGTTACCGGTTCGAAAGGTTTTCTTGCTTGTCCGGCAATTGATGTCGAGGCCTGTGAAGGATACGGCGTAGCTGTTGCGATAGTGGAGAGCACGCCGGATAACCCGATCGGGACGCTTGAGCGTTTTCCAAACCGTAAGATTAAAAAAGCGAATACAAAAGCGAAGGCTATAGGTATTAGCGAAGGCATGGATGTAACAAAAGCGTTGGCGCTTATAGCGTAAGTTTTAAAAACTCAAATACGGTTATGCAATACGAGGGAGGATATGAAAACCGGAAAGTATTACTTTGTTTTAGGGATTATTGTTGGAATCTTATGTGTCCCTGTGTTCGGCGAAGTTGAATTGCCTGAACGCGTTGATAAGCCTCTGTTGCCTGACAGGCATATCCTGACAGGGGTGGAAAAACTGCAAATTGTTATCGTGCCCGGCGATTCCGAGCCGAACAAAGACGGACTCATCTGGAAAGAGCTTGGAGCAAAAGTTGAGCGAAAAATCGTAGAAGCCGGTATCAAGGCAGCTTCTGAAACCATTGTTAATGGTGGTGAATTTAAAAAGCCGCAAATTGCGGAGCTTAGAATTAATATCGACATGCTCAAGCTTGCTGATTTGCAACAATATGTGTTTCGGGTTCAAACATCGTTAGCTAAAAAGGTGTACCTGACAAAAAATTATTCCAGGTCTACCAAAGCTGATGTCTGGAATACCAAGGCGGCCATGCGGGCTGTACCGGTGAAAGATATGCCTGCTGAGGTTACAAGCCTGGTTCTGGAGCAAGCGGAAGCGTTTATTGGCGCCTGGCTTGCTGCCAATCCGGAGGGTATTCAGACAGCAGAACCAAACGATATAGGCTTAAATTGCCCAAAGCTGGTCGAGCCGGTTACTAAACAGACGGCGGGCAGCGGTCAATATGTCACTTCCATTAACAGCAAAGTCTTCCATAAAGCCGAGTGCAGTTCAGCAAAGAGGATCAAAGGGGAAAATCGTGAAAATTACAGCAGCAGAAGCGAAGCGGTCAAAGCTGGTAAAAGGCCGTGCAAGCTGTGTAATCCGTAAATAAACAAGAAAACAAAAAGTTAACACTATATTTTGACGTCCTGTGAAAAGATTTCAGTTTATAATTTGTAAGGTAATGCAGAGAGAGGCATATTTTTGTGCAGCCCGCTCGAAGAACATAATTGATATAGTTTCAATCCCGCAGGGTCTGCATGAGAAGCCGGATAAACTTGGTGGTGAGGTTCAAAAAGCTCTCGATCGCTCGCATGATTCTGAGGGTAACGCCTACGATGCATCGCTTTTGGGTTATGGTCTTTGCAGCAACGGCATCGTGGGACTGAAAGCAAAGATTCCTACTGTTATTTCCCGCGGCCACGATTGTGTTACGCTCTTGCTCGGTTCAAAAGACAAATACAAGCAATATTTTGATGCGCATCGCGGTGTTTACTGGTACAGCTCCGGCTGGATAGAGTCGGGCAAGCAACCCGGCAAAGAGAGATTAGAACAATTACGGAAAGACTATGAGGAAAAATACGGCAAGGACAAAGCCGAGTTCCTGATAGAAACGGAACAGAAATGGATAAAAGAATACGGCTGGGCAACATATATCAACTGGGGCTTTGCCAATGTTGAAGAAGACAAAAAATATACAAAGCGCTGCGCCGAGTTTCTGGGTTGGAATTACGATGAACTAAAAGCCGACCCGGGGCTTATGCAAAGGCTTGTTGACGGCCAATGGAACGACAAAGAGTTTCTGGTTGTCCAGCCAGGACAAAAAATAGCCGAAAACCTCACTGATGAGGGGATAATAAAGGCCGAGTAAAAACAGGTGACTATTGAGTGAGCATATATGGGTTTAATTACGATTATAATTATAGCGATTGGCCTGGCAATGGATGCCTTTGCGGTTTCTATCGTGAGCGGATCCGCATATAAGCAACTGAAAATAAATCACGCTTTTCGCATAGCAGCTTTTTTCGGGGTTTTTCAGGCACTTATGCCTTTGATAGGCTATCTGGCGGGGCTGAGCGTGAAAGAATACATAGCCAATTATGACCATTGGATAGCGTTCGGGCTTTTAGAAGCGGTCGGCTGTAAAATGATTTACGAATCATTCAAAATCAAGCCGGCTGGGGAAAATCTTAACCCGTTAAATATTATGGTTCTGCTGATTTTGTCCGTTGCTACCAGCATTGATGCCCTTGCTGTCGGGCTTACACTTTCATTTTTGAGGGCTTCGATCGTAACGGCAGCGGTAATCATTGGTGTGGTAACCTTTTTGCTCTCGTTTGCAGGGGTTTTCGTCGGCAAAAATTTCGGGCACTTTTTCGAAAACAAAATCGAAGCTGTTGGCGGGCTGATTCTTGTTGGTCTTGGTGTAAAAATATTGCTTCAACATCTGCTTTTTTAAACTACTCTTGCAGTCGGTTGGAAAAACAATAAAATAGGGCGGAACAGTTGTAAAAAAAGCGGGAAATTATTAACTACAGGCAGTGATTTCTATGGCTTCTAAGGTATATTTTATTAAAGCTTCTGTTAAGGACGGCGAGCAGGTAATTTCCGAAAAAGCCGTTCGATTATTTAAGGCAGGGGGATTTGCAAGCTGCTTTAAAGAAAACGATTTTACCGCTGTTAAAGTTCACGTCGGAGAAGGGACTAACAACACATATATCACCGCAGGATGCATTAAAGGCCTGGCGGACCAATTGCTCGCACTGAAGACAAAGCCGTTTGTTACCGATACCAGTACATTATACGTCGGCAGAAGACACAATGCGGTCGATCATGCTATTTTGGCTGCCGAGCACGGCTTTGATGTGGGCGGCCTTGGGATACCCTTTATCGCCCCTGACGGATTGTTTGGAACTTCTGAATCGATAGTTAAAATCAACGGCCAATTAAATGATGAAGTTTCAATCGCATACGATATTGTAAGATGCCAGTCAATTCTTTCGGTAGCTCACTTTACCGGCCATATCACCACATGCGCAGCGGCTACTCTGAAAACACTGGGAATGGGTTGTACAAGCAGAAAGGGTAAGATGAGGCAGCACGCTGCTCTTAAACCCGAGATCGGTGATGGTTGTACGCTTTGCGGCGAATGTTTTAAATATTGCCCTGCTGATGCGATTACCCTGGGGGAAATCAAAGCCCATATCGACCGGGATAAATGTATAGGTTGTGCCGAGTGTTTAGCCGTATGCAGATTCAATGCGGTTAAATATGACTGGGATGCGGAAAGTGAGATTCTTCAAAAAAATATCGCTGAACATGCCATGGGAGTACTGAAAGGAAAAGAAAATAGAGCAGTATTTTTTAACTATATAATTTCAGTTACCAAGGATTGTGATTGTTTTAGCACTCCGGATATGCGTAAAATAGTGAAGGATATTGGCATAGTTGCATCGATCGATCCTGTTGCTGTTGATAAGGCGGCGATAGATTTGGTGGAAAACAATGGCGGAAAGGGGCTTGCACAATTGTCGGGTAATGTTAAACTCAGTCCTCGCTATCAGATTGAACATGCGGAAAAAATTGGGTTGGGCAGCGCCAATTATGAGTTAATAGAGGTGATTTAGCAATTTATATGGGGGTGAAGTTAAATATTTATCTAACTTGGTGTTGCATTTAATTCGGATGAAGGTAAGATTTGCGTTATGTCATTAGGTCAAATAATAAGGAAAAAACGAGAACAGCTGAATCTAACGCTGGACGAGGTTAGCAACCTGGTTGGGTTTTCCAAGCCTTATCTATCTACTATTGAAACTGGTAAGGTAAAAAACCCCCCCAGTGACAAGCTGCTCATAAAACTCGAAAAAATACTTGAGTTTGAGTCAGGCTTACTGATGCACATCGCCCATATGGAAGGCGTACCTTCTGATGTTCGCGAAGGATACGAATCAGCTAAAGCTGAAAACCAAAAATGGCGGCAGTTTATCAAAAATCTAATCAATACAAAACCTGACGTTGCCCAACTTGATACGCTTCTTAACGAGAGCGAATTAGACATTGAAGAGTGCAGCGATTCCGTGTCGGCTGGACGATTGGTTCCGGTCATCAACAAAGTCGCAGCCGGCTATCCAACCGATTTCAACGATCTTGACTACCCAGCCGGTGTAGCTGATGATTATGTTCGCTGTCCGGATTTGCACGACCCAAACGCTTTTGCGGTCCGGGTTGTGGGTGATTCGATGGAGCCGAAATTCCAAGAGGGTGACATTGTGATTTTTTCACCGGCAGTAGAGGTGCATAATGGCGACGATTGCTTCGTGCGTTTTGCAATGCCGCATGAAACGACCTTTAAGAGGGCATTTTTTGAACAGGACGGCAAAGTTCGGCTTCAGCCGCGAAACGAAAAATATTCCCCGCAGATAGTCGATGGCGAGCGAATCAATGGATTGTACAGGGCTATAATAAAATATGAAAGACTTTAATAAGTTAGAGTCGTATTCGGCGTACAAAACAACGCCTTCAATGTCGAATACGAATAATATGGTGGTATAAGGAGAAAATTTTTTCGGCGTTCTGCGTTCATAAGGGAGGGTTAGGCAATGCGAGAAACGTTTGGATATCACCTTTATGCCTGTGGTAAAGACAGGCCGCCTGAGGAAATCATCGTTGGGGGAAATAAATATCGTTTTAATGAGGTTCTAAAGCACGATTTTTTTGCATTAACCGTACTTTACAAATCCCACAGCCAGCAACAGCTGACAGAATTGCCGTGCCCCGGCAAAGTTGTCCTGAAACTAAGCAGACAGCAGCATTTTCTGGGAATCCCCTTTCTCTGGCTTGGCAAGATGCTTTGCAATTATGAAGTGCGTAATCTTGAGTGTTTAATGGGCATAAGCGGAACACCGCGGCTCTTGTCACGCTACGGCAAAACGGGATTCCTCTATGAATACATAGAGGGCTGTTCCTTAGCGGAGGCAAAAAAGCTGCCGGACGATTTTTTTGATGAATTTCTGAAATTACTGCAGCAGATACATAAGCGTAACATGATTTATCTTGATATGAATAAGCGAGATAACATTCTCCTTGGTGACGACAATAAGCCTCACCTTATTGATTTTCAAATATCTTTACACATTGGTGAAAATCTGCTGATTTCCCGCCGGTTTTCCAGATGTTTGCGAGAAAAACTGCAAAAGGCTGACTTATATCACATCTTTAAGCACAAGCGTCATTTGTGCCCTGAGTTGTTGAGGCCGGAAGAACTGGGTATGGCAAGGGCGAAAGGCGGGTTGATTCAGCTGCATCGCGCTGTGGCAACGCCGCTTAGAAAACTCCGCCGAGGTCTGCTGAAATATTTGGCAGTTAAAGGCTTGATGGTTGAAGAAAACAAAGCCTACTTCCGCAATTAGCTGATATTCTGGCCAGCCACAGCCAGTACCAATGCGAAGACTTTTGAGGCACCTGCTTCTTTTAACGTTTTCGCACATTCATTTAATGTAGCGCCGGTTGTTTTAATATCATCCACAAGACAGATATTGCGATTTAAAAATTTATGTCCCCGACGAACGGCAAAAGCACCAGCCAGATTGGCGGCACGTTTGGCGGCACTTGCCATTGAGGACTGGGGTTTGCTATTGCGAACGCGGACAAGGTCTGTATTGATTGTAGCGGAGGGGTGTATTAATTTTTTGGTTAGTATCTGTGACTGGTTGTAGCCTCGGAACAATCGCCTCGACCAGTGCAGGGGGACGGGAACGAAAAATTCAATATCGTCATAAAAATCGCTGCCTTGCAAGCAAGCATTAGCTAAAAAACCAAGTATCGAATCCAATTCTGTTTGCCCATTCTTAAAGGAGAGTATCATTTTCCGTAAGGCTTGAGCATAAACGCCGCTCCTGGCTATCCGGTCAAAATATATCTCCCTGCCCAGGCAATCATGACAGTGGTTATCAAACATCGCATATCTGCTGGCATCTCGTCCGCAATGAGGGCAGTAATCGCTGCCTGTAGAGGTAACAAGCTGATCCCAACAATTTCTGCATAGACCGTTGTCACTTTCGCAAATATTTTCGCGGCAATTAAGACAAATAGCAGGCCAAAATAGGTGGTTTAAACTTTGCAAAGCAAAACGGCAAATCCGTATTGCCCCGCTGAACGGTCGTTTTGGTTTCTCCGCACTCACGCTTGCAATTATACAGAGTTTGACGCCTGAGACAAGATAACACAAAAAACTATTTCAAATCAAAAGGGGTATTATCCAAAGGCTCAAACCAGCCTAAATTCATATCATCAGAGCTGACACCGTAGGCATTTCTTTTGTCAAATTTTGCCATTTCCCTGGAATCAACGTGTCCGTCAGCCCATCCGACATTTGCGAGATCTCGATGGCGAAAATGGATAGAAGGCGAAAGATAAAAACTGGTTATAGGATTTCCTTCAGAGACATAAAAAGGCGGCTCAGCAAATGAGTACTCTATTAGATTCAGGCCGTCAGTGGATATTGCTGTGTCAGCAAACATCAATGTTTCCGATGGTCTGGCTACCTCGGCGGTGTGTGTTGTCTGGCGATAGGAATTTTTCCAGTCTTCGATTGTAAGAAAGCCCCCTTTCCACGTACGGCTGCCGAGATAGATCATATTGTAACCGTAGCCGCCGCAGCCCTGTTCAAAATTACTGTCCCAATCCTGACCCTGTAAGAACCGGATTTTTTCAGGACATTCCTTAATCTGTCCGTTACCGAAGTAGGTTATTAAAGGCCCTTTCGTCGGATCAAAAGGCTCATCGAGGCTGTCTCTTGCACCGTGCCAGCGGTAGTGTCCGGAATTGTCCCACATATCGCTTGCTGCAGGTACGTAGGAATCATCGTTTTCTGAGGCATAACTTATATTAGCCATCAGGATTTGACGGAGATTAGATTTACAGACCAAACTTCGCCCATGAGATCTTGCTGCAGCTAGTGCCGGTACCAGCACAGCCATCAGGATTCCAATGACAGAAATTACCACCAGCAGTTCAACAAGAGTAAAGCCTTTTAGTTTCCTGGTAAGCATATAGTTTAATTAAAGAAAATATATTATTGGCTGCGCCACTGTTCCGTTTTTTGCCACTCAGCAGCGAATACGGCGAAATCCAAAAAATTGACAACTAAATCCTTTGGCTCTGCCAGGTCGCACCGAGCTATCCAGTTCTCCTCTCCGAAGTGACTTAACCAGGCAGAACAAAATAACTTTAAATCAAACGTATCGACAATGCCGTCTAGATTTATATCAGCAGAAAACTGCTGCTCGTTCAGAACTCCAATCGCTTCCAAATCCAAACCTCCCGATTCAAACGTAACCCATGCATCATAAATTGGATTGTCGGCCATATAATAATCCCACGCGGGCCAGGTGTCAGGGTCGATGTGCTCCAGGGCAGAATCATCAAAATCTCCGCTGCCGGGAATATCGACTATTCGGACGTAATTAATATTGTTGACATTGACATCGCCTGACAAAACCAGTGGATCATCAAGTATTTCGCTCAAGTCGAACGGTGTACCAGTGCAAACACCAGCGGCATTTGGATGCTTACCGGCAAGGTTGTAGATATTACTAATCTCAATCGTGCCATACATCCCAACCGGCCCGGAGGTCAGGGACACAGATGGGAATCTGGCAAAATCCAGACCATTGGAAGATACCTCAACGTATCCCAGTTCAGCAAACATTTGCCCTGTGATAGCGCCTTTTCCCCAGTCAGCGATCGAAACAAAACCATTTTCAAAGATGACAAAATCGTAACCTTTGACGTTTCGAATATTATTTGGTTCGTCGAATGATAAGGTTATGCTGCCGGGAGGAGTGCCTTGCCTGATCTGGTTTTGATTTAAATCTCCCAAGCTGACAATATCCAGTTTGTCTCCTGTGGCCGGCCCTAAAGCCCTCGCCGGATTTGCCCACATACCCCATACGCCAGGTGCCGGTTCGTAGGCAGTAACACCAGTGGCCCAGCCCATGAAAATGGGATTTATAACGGTATCCGGATCCGCGATCAACGGATTGGCATGTCGCCAGTCGCTACCAATATAGCCGTTTACCCCGACTTCCGTATAAGGACCAGCCACAGCAGAGACTGTTAAGCCAAAACAGATCAGTGAAAGAATCAGATTTGTTTTTTGATCAAGCATTACTTCTTATCCGATCAGGAAAGAGGCTGTAACAATCTATCCTCTTGGTTTTCTGAAAAGCAGGACGCCAAAACTTAGCAATACAATCGAGGCCGGCTCCGGCATGGTAATATTATCGATTGCAAAATAGGCAGGTGTGTTCATGCCCAGAGTTCCGGTGTCACTGGAGCTTAATGTAAATTCCAGGCTCTTGACCAAGCCTAACGAGGACAAATCAACATCTGCCCACGTATTGACAATGTAATCCAGGCCGTTGTCTGTGAATCTATAATCAGCCAGATAGAAATCAATAGTGCTGGTATTACTGCCGGCAGTATCTTTGCCGGTAATAGTCAGCTTGAACCAGTCGGGATCATTACCGCTTAGGCCCCCGAATTTCTTGGCATAAGCATCCCCGGCGAGCATTGAGTAGTACGCATAATTGTTGTTTGTTACATAGATATTGTCAACTACCGCAACCATATCCAGGGTAATAGTGGGCGGCTGGGCCCAGCCGACATAACCAATAGCGTAATTTGCTGAATCATTCTGGCCTTTGCCTGTAATAGCATTGTACTGGGCTGACCATCCGGACAAAGCGGTATCGGTAATATTCGAGTAGGCAAAGCCATCCCATGAACCATAAGTGGTGTTATAATTGTTGTTGAAAAATGCAGCCCCGCTCTGAAAACCACCTGAGCTATCCGAGCCATTCCAGTAGGACTTGGGGGCCAGGGATAAATCCTCAAGAGTAGCAACTGTGCCGGCACAGCATATAGAGGGTATTACTAA
>Ga0315284_10005501_pt1 | contig 18000 bp, 37 predicted proteins | sample YL17G09_16_MG_FD_203696 | JGI IMG/M metagenome (GOLD analysis project Ga0315284, IMG submission 203696) | Sediment microbial communities from Yellowstone Lake, YNP, Wyoming, USA - YL17G09_16 | ecosystem: Environmental > Aquatic > Freshwater > Lake > Sediment | place: USA: Wyoming | collected...
AAAGGCGCGGGCGATGACAAGGGAATCGCGAGTAGTCTCTACTCCCGTGAAGTTGCCCTCGTCGTCGCCGTGCTTGTCGCACCACCACCAATCCCAACTGCTCGTATCGCGCCCACATCCCAGCAGCAGGCACTGGTCGAGGTGCCGTATCATGGCGCAATCGGAGGAGCAGAAGCGGAGGCCAGGGCACGCCACTACGTAACAGCCGGGGGTCTCGCAGCGGTATATGGCAGTTTCCGTAGAGGTAGAGACGGTTTGCAACCTCCCCGTGGCCACGACGCTCGCCCATATCTGCCCCGCGAATCTTCCAACGCCGATCCCTAGTTCAGCAGGCGTTAAGCCGCCTTCAAGATGGGCTGCGTGCAAGGACGGCAAAGAGAGACACACGCGCCGCCCCTCGCTGCTCGTCGCCGTGATCGTTGGTACGCCGCCAATGACCTCCACGAGAAGCGAGGCAAAGCCTCCGACCGGCTCTAGGAACATGCGCGTCGTCATCCCTGCGCCTGCGTCGGGCATCCTGATAGAGACGTCGCCGAGGGCGGTGCCGACCGTGAGAGCAGTGGGTTCAGCGCGAGAGGACGGTGCCGCCGTCATTATGGAGTCAATACTTTCGTCCTGGGCATCGGAAGAATACTGCGGCATCTCGTCATCAACCGCAGGGTCAAGACTGTCGATATAACTGCGATGCGCTACCAGCGCGTCTGTCGTAAAGTATGTGTCGCAGTGCCCACAGAGGACGCCGCCGTTGTCGTCGATGCGGACGGCACGCGCGTCGACAAAGAGACAAACGTCGCAGGCCGCTTCTCTCGTCCCTCTCTCGCCGCAGACCGTGCAAGTTGCCATGAAAACTCCCTCTGGACGCGAAAGGAGGCGCTCTGTATGCTGCGCTCCTTGTTGTTGCGCCTAAATTGACATATAGGAAATTATCCGTCAAGATGTTCTTGAAAGGAAATCCCAAATGACCGAAACAAGAGGCCGCAAGGCACGTCCAGAACCGTATCGCCAGATGGGGATCGAGATCCCCGAGACCCTCGCCACCCGCCTCGACGCCTACGTGGCATCAGTGGGCGCCACCAAGTCTTTCATCTACCGCGAGGCGCTCGTCGCCTATCTTTCTAAGAAGGAGAAGGAGAAGCAAAAGAAGAAATAAACTAGCGTCGGATCGTCGCGAGGTGCGCGGCACAGAAGGCGTGACCTGGGGCGCGGTGATCTGCGCAGTTCCCTTGAATGCACTTGCGGAAGGTGTCTAGCGGCGCCGACGAAAGAGCTGCCCCCATCGCCTGCGGGTCAACGCTGGGTAACGCGCCATGCGTGGCAATCTCCCATGGGATTCCAAACGGATGGCGGTTGTCGGCAGGGATCGGCGGCACGGGCCTTGGCGGAGCGAGCTGTTCTCGTGGGACAGGAGTGCGCCTGCCTGAGCTGCCACCGCCGCCGCTGCCGCTGATGTGAAGGGTCGCAGGTGGCGCACTGGAGTAACTCAGCATAACGGGCACAGCCAGCGCCGTCTCGTTGATCACCCTTATCGTGATCGCAGGGGTCGCCTCTTGAATCACAAAGCCCGCCAACTCCTCGGCGCTCTCATGCAAGAAGGTCTGCATTGACCGGACGAGGGTCTCGCGGTCAGGACCAGGCCAGTCGGCAGTGCTAGCAAGACCATCCTCGCTCCCATGGACGCGGCAGAACCACGACCTATGGTCTCTGGTCCCTCGTCCGCACCTATACAGCAGGCAGACGCCTCGATGGTGATTAGCACCACAGTTATAGCGACAGCAAAATCGCAGGCCCTCTATCGCAGGCTGGTGGCAATGAGGAGATTCGCAACTGCGGCCTACGCCAGGCAACGCAAGCAGCGGTAAGGTGCCGATACCGTCTACTGTCACCCGGCCAGGCCACTGGGAGTTAGAGGAGGGCAAGACGATCCGCAGCGTTGTGTTGTCAGGAAGGATGGTGATGTCATAGAAGCGTCGACCGCGCGCTGGCCTCTCGATATGAATCTCTCCCGCTGGAGTGACCGTGCAGGGTTCTTCGACAGACTCTTCGCGTTCTGCGAGGTCTATGAGATTGCAATGCTCGATGCAGAATCTCATCCCTGCACTCACAGGATTTGGGCACGCAAAGACGTCACAGGGACAAGCACAGCTCATGGTTTGATCCTCTCAAAAGTAATGGCCCAGATCCAGGGATCACTGGCCCAGGGTGTCTTCTTGCCGTAGACCGCATCCCACCACGCGGGGAACTCTTCGTCTGGATGTCGGCACCAACTCTGGTCGGAGGGGTCGCGCCAAAAATCGACGGTGCCGGGCGTCATCTCTTCCCATCCCATTTCGGCGGCGGCATCGGAGGGGTTGCCGGTGATCTCGTGCAGCCGCTGAAGTTCCACCTTGAGAATCTTGAGCGTGAGTCGTGAGGCCCACCAGGGCATCGTGGCCGCAGGCACTGACTGTCGAGTTGCATTCAGTTCTTTGCATCGCCGATTGGCTAAACTTGTACCGTCTGCGGCATAATACCAGTCACCCATCTTATCCCCTTCGCGCAACGTCTCACGCACGTAGAGACGTTGCCCCGCATGGCCGATGGGACAGAGCGTGTTAGCACCAAACTTCTCTAGCCACGCTGTCGTTAGGTCTGATCTTTGGCTGATGTCGCCGAGCATCGGAACGTCTTTATAGGGCCTGCGAAGCTGCGTCTTGTGGCCGCCAAGCAGCGCCAAGACCTCGCGGGCTTGTAGAACGATAGGTCGTTTTTTCATCTGGTGGATGCCTCTTCCGTGCGGGGGTGATAGGTCTGGCCGCCGTGCTCGTCGCAGTAGGCGAGGATAGCGACTTGGTTTCTCATCTGGGGCAAGACCTTTGCCCAGTTGCCGCAGTCGCCTTCCCAGCACATGACCCACTCTCTTCCGTACTTGGTCTCATGGTCGAGGCAGTACGGCTTCCATGGATGCCAAGCAGGATACGAAGGCGACTCCCCCTGGAGCGCCGTGCCGTCACAGACAAAGCATTTCCCCTTCCTGCGAAGAGTCTTAACGTGCTCCTCTGCCGCCTTGGCCTCGTACTCATAGAGCGCCGCTTGGCGGGTGGTCGCGATGAGGACATGCGTCGGCTTGTCGAACGTCATCACCGTGCCGTCCACACATTTGTAGGAGGTCACGCAGACGAACGCGACGTCGCCGATGCCCTTCACCTGATTCGCGAGAAAGTCTCGTAGGTTGTACGCCTCTCGGTCGGTCATTCTGCACTCTCTTCTTCGTAGGTCTCTTCGGCCTGCCGTAGCAGTTTGGCCGCCCCCGAGATCGACGCGCCGCTGATGCTGTACAGCGACGAGGTCATCACGGTGTTCAGCAGCCTCGCCTCGCAGAGCAGGATGGCATTGCTGTTGACCACCGCATGCCTCGCCTGCGCAAGGTCGATGGCGGCCACGTTCGTCTCTGCCTGCACAATGAAGGGCATCGCCTGGAGCGCCTCCAGCGAGCCAGAGACGACGGTGACAAGAAACTTCCTAGGAACGGGCGTTGCTTCACTCATTGGTTTTTCTCCTGTTGTTGTAGGTACTCTTGAACGCGCTGCCACTGCCAGCGTCTCTCTTGGTCTCTCGCCGCGAACCAAGCAGCGCGGTCAACCGGCTCTCCTGCGGCGACTTTCCCGACGGCGCGGGCACAGTCGCTCGGAGCGGTCTCCTGCGCGTAGGTGGCGGCTGCCCAAGCGACGCTAGCGGCGGCGGGCTCGGTCTCTCCTGTCCGCTGCCTCGGGTCGGGTTCGCTGTCCTTGACAGCCATCCCTGCCGCGTAGTCCGCGTCGTCGGCGGCGGCCAGCCACTCTTCTTCAGTCGCTTCGCCTAGCGCGAGATCCCTTCGCGCCTGCCACGCAGCACGGACCCGGTTGTCGTTAGGATAAGCCGCCTCCCAGATGGGCAAGACCCGCTCGATGCAGTCGCAGACAAACAGGTGCTGGTCCTGGATAGGCAGACCCATGACGGCCTTCTCGACCCACTGGCGGCGGTTCGCCCCTTCTAGTGCGACCCATCGCTCCGGGGTGGCTAGTAGCATCAGAGGGTAGAGGACGCTCCGCATGGCCTCGGCGGGATTAGAGGCGGCGATCTTCCACCATGTCTCGGTGGGGCAGTTTGGGTGCGCCAGGGCCTCTAGCGCAGGGAGTTCCCCCACCTCGGCGGCGGAGGCCAGCGGGTCACCTTTTATCTGGACGAGGCGCGCGTGGAGGTCGCTTTGCTTAACACTCACAGTGACACCTCCTCGGTCGGCGGGAAGGCCATCTCCAGGGATGCCGCGACATGGCAACAGAGCTGGACGCGCGTGGCCACGACCTTCGCGACACACTCGCCTACGGCAGATGCAAACGGATCATCGGCGTGAATGTTGTTCCGATTAAAGATCTTCCCCGTGAACGTCGCGGTCATGGGGATCGGCTGCTTCTGGTCGTACTTCTCTGTGCAGTCCGCGCAGAAAAGAAACTGGGTCAGCATCAGAGAACTCATCAGACCTCCAACATCAGAACGGTCTTCGCCGCCCGCGCGAGAATGCACTTCAGCGCCCCACCCCACCGTTCTTCTCGGCAGCAGAGAGCGTTTCCCATTCCGTAGGTTGGATGCCGCCCTCTTCGGCGACGATCTTGGAATAGACATTATAGGCAGCCATGACAGCCTCATAGGGCACTGGCGCTGCCCTGGCCACCTTCAGCGAGATGTCGCCAATCCGCGCAGACCCGCTCGCTGCCAGCACCGCCGCCTTGCTCTCCTGGATAGCTTTCTTCTTTGCGATGTCCGCCGCGATGTTCGCGGCGGTAATGTCTGGGTTGATATGCCCCAGCTTGCGCTGGGCAGCACCCAGCACAGCGTTTGCGCGCCGTGCCCAGGAAGCGTACTCAATCTGACTCTGCGCATACTCACGCGGCTGGGTATTCTTGTCGAACCGGGCGTCTGCCTCTTGCTTGCGCTGCGCAAGATGAGTCGTTGTGGTTTGCACGATCTTGGTCAGCGCATCTCGCCAGCGGTGCATCTCCGCACGGAGAAGCGCGGCGATTCCTTCGCTGGGTTCAAACATATCGAGGCGCACCAACTCGTTGAACTCCTTCTCCGAAATGGGGGTAGGCTTCGACGGCGTCGCGGGAAAAGGCTTTGCTTCTGGCGACAACCGAAGACACTTGGGGCAGCGGTCGAGGCTCTGGCCGTCAATGGCGCCAAAGTCCCAGATGTTAGCCTCTTTCCACTTGGTTCCCGAGTACCAGTCGGACTCTGGATGCAGGATGCGGGGAACGCCCACGCCTGCTCCAACAGAGCAGAGAAAGGCGGTGGTGCCGCAGACGGTACACTTTGCGCTAAACGATTCGAGCATGTTATTGGTCCTCTTCTTCCAGGTCGATGCCAGCGGCGAAGCAGGCAGCTCCCAGGGCATTGTCGTCAATGCCGCCGACGATCTCTAACTCAATTAAGTACAGGCCAAAGTCAGCGAGTTGTCGGTCTCTGACCTTGCCCATCTCTTGTTGATACCCCATGCCTACCAGGGTTTGGCTGAAGGTATTTAGCTGCGGGAACGTGGGCGTTTTCTTAGGTCTCATTTTGTTTATCAACCTTGCTTGAGTGAGGCTAGAGCACGATGTCTCATCTGTCAAGTTTATTTGTTTGGGTACAGGTCTTCTAGCAGGTCTCCAACAAAACCGGAGATGCTTTTGTCCGCAGCCTCCGCCTTTTCTTTGATCTGGTCTCTCGTGGTGACGAGGATTCTCGTGGTCACCGTTGCGGTGGCGCCTCCGCGTGGAGACACGCTGCCGGTCCCTTCGCGACGTCCGCCATGCTTGTATTTCCGTTTGCCAGTCTTGTTATTGGCCATTAACCTCTACCTCCTCGTCGGAACGGGGCCTGTGACATCTCTCGCCTAGAGTTCTTCTTTATCCCTGGCTGATGAGAGAGAGCCTTCATCATGGAGCGTAAATCTAAATCAGATGGCCCTCCGACGCCGCCTGACCCCGTAACGGTGCTAAGAGAGCGAAGGACCACCGCGCCATCGGTAGCTGCACCACGAGCGTCCAGGCCCATGGGAGTGAGTGCGCGACGCAGGGTCTCGTGGAGAGATGCCCCTCCTGTCGAGATGAAATGGGCTCTCTTCCCCTCTAGCACAAAGACGGTGCGCGTGTTCGGCTGCCCCGACCCCGCTGCGTGATTTACGGCATATTGAATCGTTCGGAACGCCGTCTCAGGCGAGTCCCCTCGGACGTCCTCACGGTCTACGCCAGACTCAGAGTTGACGTAGATGGTCGTCTCGGCGACGACGGTTTCTTCACTCATCATCGTTCTTCTTTCTGGCCGCGTACTCAGGCTCTACGCCCAGGCGAATGCCCGTCACGTCGAACTCGCGCATCCAGGGGCCTCCTGTGCCAGACCCATCGGCATTACGCGGAAACATGCGCTTGACCGGGAAGGTCATGTGGCGAAGATGCTCCGACATCGGCACAGGCAGCCACTCGGCGTTCATGTGGTAATGGCGCAAGATCTTCAGAAGATCCAAGGGCGGTAACTCCAGGAGCGCCGCTATCGCCTGCTCTCGGGTAATGGTCATTGGGGCGCCTTCTCCGAGGGAAGGAGCCCCTCCAAGATCCGCAAGAGAGCGTCTCCGTAGGCGTGAAAGCTGATCTGGCGTGAAGTCGCCAGCGTCCTCTGATCCTCCTTCGGTTGTGAGGAGTGTTCGTTGTCCCGCAGCTCGTAGACGGGAATACCTGCGCGCTCAAAGCCCTCGAAGTAGCAAGCATAAACGCCCTTGATGTCCATCTCAGCTAAGTCCCAGACACGAGGCATCTCGCTCTCAATGGTCACCGCCCAGTTGTGAAAATTGTCGCGTATCCACGCACGCAGGCCGAGCGCCGGTGCTTCGAGCAAGATCACCGGCAGTTCAATGCTCTTCGACCGATGGGTGCCCACGACGAACTTCTCAAAGACCGCAGGGAACGCAAGAACCCGCGCGCACTGGGCCTCGGCAGACCCCTTCCAGATCATCTTGTCGTCGATGCGCATGCTGTTCGTCCACTCTTGTAGCGTAGGTCTATTAACTGGCATAGGAATATCCGTTCGCTCGTTGGAGAAGTGTTAAATACTTAGGATGTACGTCAAAGCCCAACAGTTTGAAACTGGGTCGAAAGCGTATGGCGATGCGGCCTACGTGCGTCCCTTGATTCTTTCCGCTCGGAATGACCGCTCGCACAATGTCGCCCGTTCGATACCCGAGGAAGGTCTTCTTCCCCGCTGCGTGCCGTATCGGAAATCCAAACTTGTCTGTCCCGCATCGCTGGCGACTGCCGTGCCCCTTGGCCTCGTCTTCGGTCTTAAAGTGCAGCTTGAACCCTCGTCCCATCTCTGGAGACCAGGAGTGCCTGGGTGGGTGGTAATGCCATCCCTCGTGGCGATCACCGCCAAACATCCCCTGCGCTTGGTAAAACCAGCCCTGGCAAAAGGCGATGATCGTGGAGAGCGGGAAACCCAGCCAGCACGCGACCTCTACCGCAAGGGCATACTGCTCTTGGGCGCCGACGAACGCGGCTTCCTGGGATGGAGGTGTAAAGACCTCTTCGGTGTAGGCCATCAGTTTTCCTCTTGGTCGTCGCCCTGGCACACCGTCCGCGAGAGTAAGGCACCCGCGTTTTCTTTGAGAATCTGTGCTGGCTTCATCAAGAGTCTCCTTTCGAGGCATAATCCAAGAAGCCTCTCCATGCGGAGGCTTGAGGATAGCCACAAACAGCACAGCCATCTCCGACGAAGTCTGCCTGCTTTTTGCCAACGACGATGGCGCAGCCAGACACTCTGCAAACAATGCAAAAAAAGAAACACAGAACATCGCCTGGAGTGATTTGTCTGCCTATCTTCTTTTGAAGATTGATGATTGAATTTACTCTTGATTTCTCAATATCAGCCATCAGCTTGCCGTCTGGTTCGGTTGCTAGTCTTTCGTGCGCTCGCAGCCTTTTGTCTTGATTTTTCACTTACGACCTCGTTGTTTCGGAGTATGAGTGTTGCCCTTCCTCGCTTGCTTAGCACAGAAGGAGCAGATCCTTTTCCCTCGCATCGCCTCGTTCGGGCATTGGCGAACTACGTTTAGTAGTGCGACCCCCGCGAGTGATAACAGCCTACCCCCGACCATCTGTTCGCATTGCATGTGAGTTCCTTCAGTATGGGTTGCTCATGGCTGTGCCGCTCCTCGCCAGCTTCATCGACGACCTCGCCGCAGTCGAAGCCAGGGCGCCCAACGATGTCCTGCGCGATGCGCTTGGCGTCCGCGAGATTGTCCGCGTGGTGCCGGTCGGACCAGGCGCCATCTTTGTCTTGGTACTGCGAGTTGATCTGCACGGTGTCCTCCTCTACTTGAGGTTCTGCGGGTTGGTGATCGCATTTGTCAGCTTGCACCCCCAGGGCGACATCGCGTAAGCCGTCACGCACTGAATCGAGAAGGGAGGGCGGTGATCGTCGCCCTGGGGAAACACAGAGCAAGTGACATAGCCATCGCCGTCGCTGTCGCCGCCTGAGCAGGCAACCGTAGCGCCTGGATAGGCTTGCGCAGCAAAAGCCTGCGCCTCTTGCGTCGCCTTCTCCTGGGCGGAGCCGTCCACGTTCGCCGAGCACTTCAACCCGCCGTACCCCAGGGAAAAGACCATGAAAAGAATAGTGATGACCCCTATTGCTACTTTGCCAGTATCGTCGTTGCCGTACCTATCGCTCATAGAAATCTCCTTGTGTGTTATATCGCCTTGTGACCTGCCAAAAATCGTTAGTAAATCTTGCGCCGCTCCAGCGCTGGAATACGGTTTATGATGAGTGTCTCTCGCTCGATGCGCGCCTCGTCCTCGGCCACGAGTTCTGCCCACGGCGCGTCCCCCTCGATGTCCTTCGGGTTGTTCGGGTCCGCCGCGTCGATGGCGTGGAGGGCCTCGCAGGTGGCAAAGGCGAGGCGCACAAGGCGCTCATACTCGCGACGCAGCTTCATGTGCTCGGGCGTGGTTAAGGAGCGCCCCAACTTCAAACGCGCGTAGTCGTAGTCGCCGACGGGAAGATCCCAGTCGCCGTTGAAGCAGTAGTCGGCCTTCTCAACCGCGTGCCCGTTACGGGCGGCAGCGAGCGCTAAGGCGGTGGCGATTTCAGTAATGCTCGGTGTTCGTTTCACTAGGTTTACTCCCACCGGGTAGTAGCGCCTTGCGGGGCCGTCCGGCTCTTCCATGTTGGGGTCATCTGGCAATTCGTAGTTCACTTGAAGCCTCGCTTCTTAAAGTTGTTCAAAGACTTCGTGGCGGCATCGAGCGCCCCCTGGTCTTTTCGCCTGGTCTTCGCGGTATCCGCTCGGTCGATGCCGATGAGCGCCCAAATGAGTGCGGCCAGCAGGAGGCTAACGGGAATGAAGTCGATCACTCTGCCTCCTCTCGTTGTTCTGGGGTTAGCAGCGCCAGGAATGGCGCATCAGCCGATGCTTCGTCTTGGTGCCGGGTCACGCGCTCCTGATCCCCGTCACTCGTCGCCTGCGCGATCCAGAGAGGATAGCGTTGGGCAGATGCCAGCAAGTGATAGGCACACCCGCCGCAAACGACCGCCTTCGCCCCGCAGCCGTCCTCGATGGGCATAAAGAAACTGCGGCACTTCTTGCACTTCTTGCGAAGCGGGGTGAAGCCGGCCAGCTTCTTGCGGAGTTTCAGGATGACGCTCTCCTGCGACCCAGACCACTCGTCACCGTCCCCGATCTGCTTCAGCACCGAGACGACGAACTCTTTCTCCCACTCGCTGCCGGCGCCTGACTCACGAATGGTCTTGAGGTCTTTGAGCGCGTCCTTGATAGAAGAGAGGTACTCCTTGCGGGCGGCGGCGTATATGCGGGCCTCCTCTTTTGCCTGCGCGGTCTTCTTCGCAAGCGCTTCGTCAGTGAGACTCTCTGCGCAGAGTCTCTCCAGCAGTTCAGTCTGGCGCGCAGAGGGAGTGGACAGCTCGCCGCTGCGGAGTTCCTTGGCGATATTGAGGCCAAAGCGCTGGCCAAAGTCGGTGGGGTGATGGGTAGCGAGGCGGTCGCACTTGGCGAGGGCGTTGACCTTGGCCTCGGTCATCTCCGCCGCATTGCGACGGTAGACGGCCTGGCGGGTCTTGGTCTCTATCGAGGCCTCCGCGAGCTTGTCGATGGACCCTTCGAGGGTGCGAGCGCAGTCGAGACCGATGGTCTCATTGGTTTTCGTGCGGAGGTTTCGCACGACGACCACGAACTTGATCCCCTGCCCGCAAAACGAGCAGAGAGCGACGGGTGTCGCGATATATCCGTCGATGAAACTCCAGGGGCCTTCTTTTGCGCGCGCAAGACTCATTGGAAAACTCCTTCGGTGTTCGTGTTTTAGGAAATGCGCTTGTAGGACACGCTACCAAGGCGTGCAGTAGCGACGTAGGTTCCTTGCGGAGTCGTGAAGGCGAAGCCAAACGGCTTCTTGGTCATCTTGGTAATCGTGACACCGTGCTTCTCGGCGATCTTGGCGAGCGGCGCGCGATAGTCGTTGATGTCCTCGTAGTCCTTCTCGTCCAGCCAACGACCATAGAGTTCGCCGATGAGTTCGTAGGCATCATCAAAGAAGGCCAGTGCGACTGTTTTGGCTGTGTTGGAGGCGGAAAGAGTTGTTTGAGTCATGTTAGTTTCCTTCTGTTTTCGGTTTTTTGATCTACTGCGCGACGGGCGCGTGGGTTTCAATGAGTTCGCCGCGTGATTCTTTGTAGCCTTTCACGTCCCACCAACAGACGATGGCCTCGCGAACCAACTCGCTGACTGCGCGATCATCTTCCGCGCCGAGGACACGCAGTTTCTTTGCGAAGTGCTCGCTGACTTTGATGGTGATTGTCTTGGTCTCTTCGTCGGCCATGATGTTATTCTCCGGTTCGTCCAGTCATCAATTCGACTGTTCGGCAGTAATACCGCACGTCGAGTCGGCTGTAAAGCAGTATTTGCGGTGTAGAAAAAATAAAGTCAGACCGTGAGAAGTGTACCTATTTACGGCTTGTCGGGAGCCTGACACCCTGATAGCCTGTAGCAATGGACTCAAATTCTTTACTGCCAGAACGCGCAACCTTCGAGACGGAAATTCAGGTTCCCGCCTCACTCGTTGCGTCGGCAAAGCAATATGCCAAAAATTCGCGCGCCGACTCGACGACTCGTGTCTATCAAGCTGATTGGCTTCGTTTTACGGTTTGGTGCGCAGAAGCGCATCTCTCTCCGCTCCCGGTCGCCGCCGAAACGCTGGTGCTATACCTGACCCATCGAGCTGACCTGGGTCGGCGACCCAGCGTGCTAGAGCGCGAGATGGCCTCACTCTCTGTCGCCCACCGCCTCGCGGGATACTTGCTGCCCCGGCATGACCCGCTCGTGCGTGAAGTGATCGCTGGCATCCGGCGCTCTAAGAAGGTAGCGCCCAAACAAGCCTTGCCGCTGCTACCTCCCGACCTGCGCGTCATCTGCGCGCAGCTCCCCGATACGCTCGCTGGCGCTCGGGATCGGGCGATTCTATTGATGGGCTTTGCAGGCGCTTTCCGAGGCTCTGAGATTGGCAATCTGCTGATCTCGAACGTGACCTTTAGCGACGACGGCGCCACTGTCCTCCTCGGCTCTTCCAAGACAGACCAGGAGGGGCGCGGGCGCCCGGTTGGCCTCCCTTGGGGGACAGACCCAGCCTTCTGCCCTGTCCGTGCCGTAAAGTCGTGGCTAGCGGCCTCTCATCTGAAGAGGGGCTTCCTCTTTCGCTGCATCGACCGATGGGGTGTCCTGCGGCTGCAAAAACTCGGAGGCGAGGCGATCTCGCTGATCGTGAAGACCCGCGCCGAGGAGGCGGGCCTCGCTGCCGACAAGATCAGCAGCCACTCCCTACGCGCTGGCCTCGCGACAGCGGCAGCTCGTGCGGGCAAGAGCATGACGGCGATCCAGCGGCAGACCGGACATAAAAGCATCGCCATGGTCGCCCGCTACGTTCGTGACGGCACGCTCTTCACCGACAACGCAGCTTCTGGCATCGGACTCTAACGGGAGAAAAACATGAAGAAGATCGTCAGTATATCGACTTTAGCCGGACCAGGTGGAGTCATCCGAATTTTCGGCCTCGACTCCGATGGCATCCTCTATTGGCGGCCAGACCCCGCAGAAGGCAAGCCGGGCCTCTGGGTCGAGGTGCCTACGGTATTTGCCGCACCCCAACCTCCCAATAAGAAAACAAAACAATGATGACCTGTTTTCGCTGTGATCGCGAACCCTGTCTCTGTAAGGACTTCTGCGGCAAGTGCCCTATCTTTAAGTGCGTGTGTCCGAGCCCTATTGTCTCTTCCTGGGGCACCGTATCGCCGCCGCCGAACTCGTCACCGCAGGCTGCCGCGCGGTCTTTCTACGAGCGAATAACCGCTATTAAGGCAGGCGCCAGCGCCCTCGTCCCCAAGGAGTAGTCATGAAAAAACTTCCGCGCTGTATGTGTCTCGCCGTCTATGGAAATATCGAGGTTGACATCGCACCAGGGTCATCCATGGGAATGTTCCTGGCGGTCGTCAATCGAATTTGTACCTGTGGATTTTACGACCAAGTTGGAGTTCAGAAAGGCAGACGCAAACAAATAGAGAAGGAGTCCCGATGAGAGACAAAGACCTGGAAGCCCTGGGTCGCGTGGGCGGTGGCCTGCTAGCGTTCGCAGGATCGAACCGTGCAGCGATTCGCCAGCGCTTTCAAGAGAAGCTCAGCGCCAGCCTGCGTGACATGGGCATTGACGTAGAATCCTCCTCTTTTGGACGTGGGCCCAGCATGATTGGGATCTGGACCGTGTCCGTGGCCACCCCAACGAGCATCAAACGTGAGAGAATCCACATCCCAGCCACCCTGGAGCCCTACAGCGAAGCCGCGTTCCAAACCGTCTTGATCCATTTCCAAAATGAGGTAGTCCGATGACCGAAGCACATAAGCACACCGCCGATTGCAGCCGCGTCCTCGAAGGCGTAAAGGTCTGGACCTGCTCCCTCACCACACGCGAGGAGCGCCTCAACGGGCACAAGTTCTCTCCAGAAGAACTGTGGCGTATGCGAGGCAACCTTAGCCTTGCCATCGCCTCCCTCAAGGCTTTCCTCGGCCAGAACAACATCTATGAGAAAGACCCAAAACTCGTTGCCTGCCGCCAGCTACTTACCGGCGTGGCCAGCGATCTCGCGCCAAAGGGGTAGGCGATGGCCAAGATCTTTCACCGAGAGCGCCGCGACCTCACGCGGCACGCGGAGATTCTGAAGATCCTCGGCGACCCCACCACGAACGAGTATTTCCTCGGCAAGTACGCTCACCTCAACGGGTGCGTCGTCGAGGGCCCTTTCTATAAAGGCAGGAAAGCGTCTAACGACGGCGGCATTGTCTATGAGGTGACCGCGCACGAACTGGCTCTCTGCCGCGAGCGGCTGCATGTGCTGCTCCAAAATCCCAGCTTAGGGTTCTGGGAATGGCGCCGCTGGCTGTGTCTCGACGTTGAAGCGGCCTTTGCCAATCCGGCCTATCCGCTCTTCCTCTTGGAGAATCCGCAGTTGTTTTTGGGCATGGACAAGTACACCGCCAAGACCTTCTACGAGGCGATCTTGCGCAGCGCGGGCACGGAACAACTCGAAGGCGTCTTAGCGCAGCTTCGTCGGGCGATGGGAGACCGAGAGCGCGAAGAGAGGCAGCGCCGAGACGAGCGCCATCTTGCGCAGGTGGCGTCAGGCCGGGTCATCTGCTCTTGCCATCCGAACGGGCCATAGCGTCGCGGTCGGTTCCAGGATAGACTCAGGGAAAAAGAGAGGCGGCGATGGCACCCAAGAAGGCGATGCAGCGGAGTTTGAGTGGCGCCCATGCACAGGGCGTCAGCCACCGGCGAGGCGGTTTACGGGGGAACGTCGGAGCAGCACCCGACGCCACCGCGCAGGGCTTCTTGTGCGGGCCCTGCTGGAACGCAGGCTTCTTCATGGGAATCGCCGCCGTCGGTGCTGTCTGGTACGTCTTCAGGTGATGCCGCCTCGGGGCGTCTTGAGGATGCTGTCTTGAGGATGCTGGCTTCCTCCTCCTGCGACGGCGTAGAGGGCGGCGGCAAAGCCTTCCAGAGACCTCGCGCGGCAAGATCGGCGATCAACAGGTTTTCGTCGGCCTCCGCGAATAGTCGTCCCTTTATCTTGCGCTCTGCTTCTGTATCCTCTGCCGTTGGCACTTGATTGGTCCACCGCTCCCCTCCGCAGGCAGGGCATTTTTCGTTCAGCACCATCCCCGCGCAGAGGTCTCGATGGCCTGGCAGATAGGCATGCAGCGCATCATGGCCGCATCGCTGATGCCGCAAGGCGATGACCTTATGGCCTGGATGCGCCAGCGCAAACTCTTCTCGGGCGAGTTCCTCGGCGGCGGCCTCGGGAGGGAAGATCTTGTTGATGTCAGCGGCCATTGACGCCCCAAGACTCCGTAGCGCCTCTTCAGGGTTCCCTCCCTCGGCTTGATAGTCACGAGTCGAGGCAACGAATTTTCCGTTCAATAACACTAGCTTAATTAACATCAGAACTCCTCCATTTGTCTTCGCGAGGGTACTTGGCGCGCGGGTGTGGACGTCTTTTTCTTTGGGGATAAAGCCTCAATCCGGTCTGCATGGCGCTCCAAGAACGCCACCACTGCTAGCCTATTTGTCGTTTTCGCCTTCGCTGCCCGCTCAATGGTAAGCCACAACTCGGGGCGATTCGGCTGGCAGCATCCTGCGCACAGCCTCGCCAGATCTTCGCCTTGCGTAACCAGCTTTTGCTCTTCTCTGGTGGCGGTCTTCCCTGCGCCTCTTTCCTGGAAGGACCGCGCAAAGCGTACCGCCCAAGAGAGTTCCCTTGGGACCGCCTTCCTTTCACAGTTGGCGAGCGCTACCTCAATGGCATACGTGGGGTGCAAAAGCGCAGCGCCCTCCGGCGGCATCACGCGCGGCTTCCACTTTGAGAACAGAGGCAGCACCTCGCGTACCGCGTCGCAGGCCGCCAGGCGCATCGACCGCAGCGGAAACTGAAACAGCGGCCATCCCATGCGCTTCATCACAATGCGATAGCGCGCTTGATAACGAAGCTCCAGCACGACAGCCGGCTCGGCGAGTTCCCATAACTCCAGGCACGGATGCGCCAGGATCTCCGCAGGATGGGTCGACAAGGCCGGAATCAACTCCGCTGGCCTCCCTTCCAGGTTAGCCACAATCTGCGCATTCTTGGCAAAGTGCGCGGCGTCCCAGGCCGCATATTTCTCCGCCTCCAAGTCTCGAAACGTCATCCAGGTCATAGAGTCTCCTCCGTATTTGGTAGGCCCCAGACCCGCAGCACGACAGAAGCAGAGTCCCCAGGGAGAAGGGTAATTTTACCTGTGATCTCCATGTCGTGGCCTTCCTGGTCGTAAATACCGCAAGGCCAAGGCACTCCCTGGTCGATGGTGTAATCTATCGCCTTCCGTCCATCCGTCCCTTGGTGCAGCCGCCACTGCGAACTGACAGCCATGCAGGCCGCGTGCTGGGCAGCCAGAGAGACGAGGCTGGGGTCTTCCAGTTGGAGCAGCGGCCAGACCGCATTGGCCTCAACGATGGGTCGCAGGCGCTGGCGCCTGATCTTTCGCAAGAGGAGCAGCACCCAGGTTGACGTAGAGGGGTTCAGCGCGAGCACCGACTGAAGAGCGTCAATGATCTCCAGACGCAGCGGCGCGCAGAGTTCGTTCCAGGCCGGCAACAGAGAAGAGAAGTTGGCCTCGTTGGTGCCAACCAGCCGATCCCAGCTACCCAGCGCGCTTGATCTCCCATCTGGCGAGCGCTCACGCCAGCGCCACGGGTCTGGGTTGCTCGGCGTCGTCGATACGCATCCCGCGAGGCGGGCAAGGGCGTCGAGGTGGGAGGCTGGCGTATTTGGGTTGCCAGCCGCCGGGAGCAGGGAGTGCTGCATCGTATCCTCGATCATCTTCAGGGAGTCAGCACCCGTCAGTTTTCTCTGGAGTTGGCGGCTGACCAGGGACATTTTGAAGGTCATGGCCGCGCGTCCTTTTCGAGATGCTCGAAAATCAAAGGCCGCATCAAGGGATGCGGGATGACCGTGCGCTGCCTCCAACGAGTGACGGTGGTGCGCGGCACGCCTAGTATTTGAGAGACAGCGCTGTCGTTCAACTTACGACGAGCCATCACGTCTTCTAGCTTCGCAAAGAACTCTTCATCAGCGACATTAACATCAGGTTCCATCTTGCCTCGCTTTCAGATAAGGAAGCAGCCGCTCCCATTGGCCCCTTGCGGCATCGTGCTCGCCCATCGACTCCTGAAACATGGCGCGACGAGCAGCGGCGACTGAGCGGGTTGGATTGAAGAGTCCCGCCGCATGCGCTGCACAGCGAGCTGCTATCTGACCATCAGCGCTAAGGGGTACGGCTGCCACGGCTTTGCTGGCGGCGTCGAGCGCAACCTCTAGCTGATCTTCCGTTACCTGATAGGCGACCCACGCGCGACGCAGGCGGATTGCCTCGCGGAGGCAGAGATTGTTCGGCAGCAGGTGATCAAACATAGGGAGCACCATCTCTGCCATCTCTGCGGCAAACAAGTGCTGCTGGTGCAGGGAGAGGCGATTGAGGCCCCCTTCTAGCCAGACAGTGACATGCTTGCTCTCGATCTCTGCCCAGCGCTCGGGACTCTCCAGCAAGAAGAGCGACCCTGTAACGCTGGTGAGCGCCTCCACCGGGTAAAAGACGGCGAGTTCCCACCAGTGCTCGGGCGGGCAGTTTGGATGACCCAGCACGTCGCGGCCAAAGCCTCCCTTGGTCCGCAGCCAGGTCAACTCGTCGTAGGTCGCACAGGGGTCGGCCAAGATGACAAAAACGTCGGTCCTCATTTCGTCTCACCGCGCAGATACTGCTGAAGCCGTTGCCACTGCCACTGCTGCTCCTTGAGGCTGTCACCATCGGCGTTGCGGATCGCCATCACGGCAGAATCGCAGGCCCAGGAGGCATCCTCCTCCTCAGAATTGCCTGGACGAATGCTGACAATCGAGTGCCTGGCCGCCTGGACGGCCTGTGCCGCTGCATAGTAGAAGTTGTTGGTGTGCATCACGGCATAAGAGGTCGCCTTGGCGTATTTTTCTTCAGCGACGGCAATCGCGAAGTCAAGCTCGTGTCCCGTGGCTTGGTGGTTTGCAAAGCGCCGCGCCGTTTCGATAGCTACATCCAGGTGAACCATGCTGGGGATCACGCTCGTCTTGACGGCTAAAAGAGCGCGCTCCGCACAGTCACAGGCGAATAAACATCGGCGCCGTTTGCCTATCCTCCGCATCGTGCGACTGATCCATTTGCCGATATTGGCCGCCTCTAGCTTCTTCCAGCGCTCGGGGCTTTCGAGGGTGAGCAGCGGGAAGAGTACGCTCGCCTCGGCCTCTAGCGGATACTTCGCCGCCATCGACCACCACTGCTCGGTAGGGCACTCCGGGTCCATCAGTCGAAAATGGATTCTCATCGGCTGGCCTCTGCATCAGTCATGGCTTTGATCGCCTCGGATGCGGTCGTCATTGCTCTTTAATTTCCGCACCAAAGACCTTCAAGTCATCGGCAAGAGCCTTAGCCTTCTCTCGATCATCCGTGGTGAGCAGCAGCACCTTCGGCGCCGAGAGGGCGGATTTGGTCTGTTGTAGGCCCCATCCCATGTGCTTCCGCAGCGCCTGCATCACCCCCAGCGGGTTGTCTCCTGCGCTGGCAAGATAGTACGAAACCTCATAGCGAGAGGAGTATCGATCCCAGCCAGGAGGCATCGGGGCTCCATAGGCAGCGTGCATGCGATAGTCGCGAGTCTTGCCAGGTCGCAGAACACCCCAAGCATCTTCGAGGTCCAAGGCCAGTTTGCATGCCTCGACGACGGTGAGATTGCTCAGGAATGTCTTTAACTCTTCAATCGTCATAAAATCTCCAGTTGTGCAGATGCCTCTTCCTTCGGAGGAGAGGCTGGGTTTGCGGTTTCCGTTCTTTCGGGT
>Ga0315284_10005502_pt1 | contig 17997 bp, 12 predicted proteins | sample YL17G09_16_MG_FD_203696 | JGI IMG/M metagenome (GOLD analysis project Ga0315284, IMG submission 203696) | Sediment microbial communities from Yellowstone Lake, YNP, Wyoming, USA - YL17G09_16 | ecosystem: Environmental > Aquatic > Freshwater > Lake > Sediment | place: USA: Wyoming | collected...
GTTTTTCTTGAACATGCTTTCCTCGATGGCCGGTGGGTTGCTCCTATTATATTAAAGAATCCGCCATTTGAGGAGGGTACAATTTGGACAAGTTTTGTCCAGTCGTTTTTGCAGTGGACTCATAAATCCGTGAATTAAATCGGCCAAAAAGCAAGGAAAAAACGACGATTTGGGTTCAAATATTTGCGCAGTACCCTGTAAATCTATAAAGCAATTGTACCGGTTCTCCGGTCAAACGCCACCCGATCCTTGCGCATTCGGAGGGAACAGTCACTTTGCAGAATGACCGTCACCTGGATTAGCAATCAGTCTTCATGCCAGCACCCCAATCGAGAGCAGGATCATGGCTGAAAGTATGTAAAAAGGAAGCATATTTGAACAGCCCGAAATTGATCCGTTCGGATGGGCGCAGCAGACTGATGATCACCAGGCTCAGCAGGCCGCCGCGATGAAGGGCAAGCGTCCCTTCGACCTGGCGGTCTCGGACTATTTCCACGGGAAGAGCCTTCTTTTGGACCCTCCCGGGGGGAAGTAAACGGGTATCTGCCCGGGAGCCCAATAGTCTTTTTCGACCACCTATGGGAACTGCTCAAATCAAAAACCTGGCGATCATGTCGCCAAGTTTTCAGATAATGACCATCTCAACCGGGGCGATCCACAAGCCGGGGAGTGTTTTCCTTCGAAATGTTCTAATAATTAGCCCAACGATAAGGTCCAACCGCCGCTGACTCTGGCAAGACTCGCTCCAATAACCAAAGCGATGATTGGCAAGATTCGCCGCGCATACCTGCGCTGAAGGCGGTCGGCTGAAACCGCTTGTTGGGCGCTATCTCTCTAGCGATACGGAACTGCTATTGTAATCACGTCATCGCTTGGGCTGCGCCAACGTTTCTGTGTATCGCTCGTACTAAACAGTGGTCGGGAGATGGGGCCACCAGATGCCCAGGCACTTGGAGTTACGCCGAGACAACGTGTTGCTTGGTTTGCTGTCGCAGTTTTACCAGAGTAATAGTCGTGTGTAAAACCCGACTCGTTGTTATAAATGGAATTAGGAATCGGGTTAATATCTGTTTCATCTTGTAGAATGTATGGTTGCCCTGTCATACAATTTACATACTGATTAGTCGTATCATTTATGTGATTGTCTACAGGTGGCCGTGGGGCTGTCCCCGCGTCATCGTAGTAAAAGAGGATTGAATGTCCCCATTCGTGCTTGAATACATTTCGATCGGCATATTGTACGAAGTCAACATATATCGCATCGTAGGTTTGCCCAATTCCCATGCCCCAAGCCCATGAACATCCTTGGAGAGACATGCTTTGTCCAGTCACTAGATCAGTTCCGCTACCGTCCCAAATGGAAATAACCGAATCAAACGCAGGATCTCTATCAAGAGCGGCGTCAGATGGCAATGGTGCATAGTCATTGCATCCCATAGGCGATAGCTTACTCAAGGCATGCGAGGGATACCTAATGGTGACGGTTGGCCGCATATTGCAACTGTTTAGGGCAGGTATGTCTACATTCACGAAGCCATTGATAGCATAAGTCACCTTGTCTTTCTCAGTTTGTGTCATAGTGGCAGTAAAATGATGTTGTTGTCCCCCACCATCAGTAAAAATGAAATCCGTTGATTCGTATATGAGCACTAACATTTTCCAACTTGGGCTGGTGCTAACACACGATGGCTTGCTTACGAGAGGTAAAAACACCGTGTAAGTTAACGGCGGGGGCGGGTTAACAGGCTCCAATTTCAACTCATCAAACCAAGCCGTACCAGTAGTCGTGCCAGACCAATAACCCAATCTGGCAGCAATGATGATGTGCGAATCAGAACCAGTCTTGAAGGTCATGCTGACATTCGTCCACGCATTTGTTCCAATTAGTCCTGTGGTGTGATCCCAAGTGCCATAAATAGACAGATTGGCTCCCGCGTCTACTGACCCAGAAGAATGAGCGACATTCTCAGTCTTGATCCAACCTGACAATCGGTAGTCAGTGTTAGGTTGGACTGTTAAAGTTTGAATCCATCGTGCATCATTAAGAGTCGTCAGTGAAATTTTGACACTTCTACTTCCCTGATGTGACTGCGTGTTGTCCCAAACGAATGCTGCTCCAGACGCCCACGAATCTGGTAACCAGTTCGCGGGCAAATAATCACCATTTTCAAAATCACCATTCAAGAGCAAGTTGTCGGATGAGAGCATCCTGACACCTGCTATCGTCGGCTCTGATGGCAGAACCAAGTACGTAAAGAGAATTACTGCCAAGATGACAAACAAAGGTTTTCTGTTCATGGTTATTGGCGCCTGTGGATTGAGCGCCCAACTTGAATTCGGTTGATAATCTCAGCCTACTGCTTCTTGCATAAATACGTGAACTTTGAACGATCAAAATACAGGGATTTACAACAATTTTGATTCACATCTTTGCGCAGCACACAGTAATTGCTTATAGCTCGCATTGACCGGTGACTATCCCAGCGAGAGGGTGCTCATCGCCACCGGTATGGATCAACCCGGCAAACAACGCAATGACGGTACGAAGAGAGAATAATGTGCTCTTTCCTCCGGAGTTATATTACTCCATTTTGGAGGGGAATACAACCGGGAATTTGAACTCAATTCACTTCCAAAAGAGAGAACATCCCGGGTAGGTTCGAATTGGAGATTGCTTCGGGCGGGAGAACACCGCCCTCGCAATGACACCATTAATTTTAATGAAAATTCTCCCCTGCAAGGGAGGGGAGAATTTAGTAAAAGGAGTGGCGGACCCGACGAGATTTGAACTCGCGATCTCGGCCTTGACAGGGCCGCATGTTTGGCCGCTACACCACGGGTCCAGGAGCGGGCTGAATATACCATACGCATTTTCAGGCGTCAAGGCGCACCGGCTCCGTAGCTGGACGCGTCTGTGGGAGTCTGGCCGGAAGGATCGTAGACATAGACGGTATCGCCTTCGTTGGCCCAATCATAGAGCCAATGCGAATCGCCGATGGAAAGATTCACACAGCCGTGGCTGCGCGGATAACCGAAGCCGTTATGCCAGTAAGCGCCATGCAAGGCGCGCTTATCATCGAAATACATTGTCCAGGGCACATCTTCGAGGTAGTAATAGTCAGAACGGTCGGCCTCGGTGAAACCGCTCATTGGCCCAACAACCACTTTTTGGTATATTTGGAAGGCGCCGGGCCGGGTCCAGAACGGTTCGACCCCGCTGGCTAACAGGGTAGCAAAGATCAGGCGATTGTCCTCGTAGACCGATAGCGTCTGTTCGAACAGATTGACTTCGATCCAGCGACTGGCGGTCACGCCTTCAGGTGGCGTGGTGTGCGGATCCACACCGGCCACGTGGCGGGCGTCCAGCCATTCGCCGGGGGCGACCAGGTTCCAGGTGATATTGTCAACGGTTTGGGTATCGTAAATCTGGACAACGTTATAGCGGTACCAGGTATTCCCGCTTTCCGGAGCGTTCAGGCCGGGAGCGCTGCGGGACTTGACCGTTTCCAGCACCCAACCGAAGGAATAGCGCGGCTGAGAACTGAAGAGCAATCCCTGGAAGGGCGGGTCGAACAAACCCAAGCGGCCGCCTTCGGCGCGGATCCAATAGCCGGAGCGCAGCTGGTAAAAGGCATCCTGGCCGACCGGCAGCGCTTCTCCTTGATAGGATACGTACAGATAATTACTGGGGGGCAACACCTGGCTGGAGGGTTGGTTGGCGGCCGCCGCCTCCAGGGAGGTGTAAAGCGGTGCGCCTGCGTCGGTCACTTTGAAATAATGATAAGGGAGGTCGTTTAATCCGGGGTCGGGTGAGTATGCCGGGAGCGGGAGTATGGGGTAGGGAATGCCCGTCCCAGCAACCTGTGTCAGGTATTCCGAGGGACCCAGTGGAAGACAGTCAACCGGTGCGGCGGCATAGACGCCGGGTGGGCAGACGACGGAGCCCGAATCAGGCTCAAGGTCCGAAGGCGCTTCGCTCCGAGCTGCTGCAGCCGCATCCTGGAATGGGAACAGAGTCACCAGTAATAGAATCGTCAATAATGTTTGGCGCATGGTCGCTTTGTCTGCGGACTGGCTGGGGATTATAGCATGGTTCGATGAGCGATTTCAGCTCAACGGGTGCAACATCAGCAATTCTCAGTATGTCATTGCGAGGGCGTTCTTCCCGAAGCAATCCCCTGTTTTAGCGGGGAGACTGCTTCGTTCCTCGCAGTGACATATCCATAATGAGAATTGCTGGTGCAACAAAGGGCAATTCTCAATATGTCATTGCGAGGGCTTTCTTCCCGAAGCAATCCCCTGTTTTAGCGGGGAGACTGCTTCGTTCCTCGCAGTGACATATCCATAATGAGAATTGCTGGTGCAACAAAGGGCAATTCTCAATATGTCATTGCGAGGGCTTTCTTCCCGAAGCAATCCCCTGTTTTAGCGGGGAGACTGCTTCGTTCCTCGCAGTGACATATCCATAATGAGAATTGCTGGTGCAAAAAAGGGCAATTCTCAGTATGTCATTGCGAGGGTGTTCTTCCCGAAGCAATCTCCTGTTTTAGCGGGGAGACTGCTTCGTTCCTCGCAGTGACATATCCATAATGAGAATTGCTGGTGCAACATAGGGCAGTCTCGTTTCATTTTTGCACTGTATACAAGCGCTTATACAATCCGCCGAATTTCATTAGTTCCTCGTGGGTGCCAATCTCGCGGATGGACTTATCTTCCAGCACCACGATCTTGTCGGCGTTATGGATGGTCGAAAGGCGGTGGGCGATAATGATGTTGGTGCGTCCTTGTATCAGGCGTTCGAGCGCCTGCTGGATGAGTTGTTCTGTCTCGGTATCCACAGAGGAGGTGGCTTCATCGAGGATCAGGATAGGGGCGTCCTTCAGGAGGGCGCGGGCGATGGACAGACGCTGCTTCTGCCCGCCGGAGAGCTTGACGCCGCGTTCCCCGATCAAGGTATCGTAGCCCTCGGACAGGTCGGCGATGAACTCGTGGGCGTTGGCGGCTTTCGAAGCGGCGATCATCTCGGCTTCATCGGCCTGCGGGCGGCCAAAGAGCAGGTTCTCGCGCACCGTCCCGTAGAACAGGAACACATCCTGCAGCACGATGCTGATCTGCTGGCGCAGGCTGTCGAGGGTGTAGTCGCGCAGGTCGCGCCGGTCCAGCGTGATCGAGCCGCTGGTCACATCGTAGAAGCGCGGGATGAGGCTGACCAGTGTGGTCTTGCCCACACCCGTAGGCCCGACCAATGCCACCACGGATTTGGCCGGGATCTCCAGCGAGATGTCCTCCAGCACCGTGACACCGGGCGTGTACTCGAAGGTCACATTTTTGAAGACAAACCCGCCGCTGGCCCGACCCTCTACCGGCTCCGCGCCGCGCACGTTCTGTGGCTCCTTGGGCTCCGCCAGCAGACCGGCCACCCGGTCCGCGCCCGCCAGGGACGACTGGACTGCCTCCCAGGCGCCACTCAGGTTGCGCACCGGGGCGTAGAAACTTTCCAGGTACAGGAAGAAGGCCACCAGGTCCGCGATGGGAAGCGCCCCTTGCAAGGCCAACCGTCCTCCGAAGTAGATGACGATCAAAGTCCCGAGCGATGAGGTGAATTCCACGAACGGTTGGAAAGTTGCCATCAGTTTCAACGCATGGAGCAGGGATTTGCGATAGTTGTCAATCCGTTTTTGGACACGGTCGGCTTCCTGTTCCTCGCGGGTGAAGGCCTTGATCTCGCGGATCCCGGACAGGTTGTCGTTGAGCAGGGCGTTCAGGTTGCCGAGTTCCACCTGGCGTTGGCGGAAGGCCGGGCGGACGCGTTTGGCATAGACCTGCAGGGACAGGATGACCAGCGGGATGGGGATGCTGCTGAGCAGGGTCAGTTTCCAGTTCAGGCCAAACAAGACAGCCGTCACGCCGATCAAGGTGACGACGTTGACGACCACGTCGGGGATGGCGTGGGAAATCAATTGTTCGAACAGGTCGGTATCGTTGACCACGTTGGACATCAACTGTCCGACTTGTTTATCCTCATAGAATCGCAGTGAAAGGCGCTGCATGTGCTCGTAAATGTATTCGCGAACATCGGCCACTACGCCCCAACCGGCGATGTGGGCCATGTAAGAGCGGACAAACTGCAAGCCGGCACGGCCAACGTAGGCGATGAGCACCACGATGGTCAATTTGGTAATGAAGTTCATGTTTGCCAGGCTGGCTCCGGGGGCGGTCACGTTGGCGACCAGCAGTTTGACAATCCAGGGGATCAGCAGTTGGATACCGACCAGCGCTAACATGCTGAAAGCGGTGACGACCAGTGAGAGGGTATATCTGCGGGCATAGTTAAAGATAAGCTGGAAAGGTTTCATTATTGGCCTCGGCAGTGATTGTACATCCACTTGCCAGGTTTTGGATGTTAATTTGGTCGCCGTTCGCGAGTAATAGGTTTCCTTGACATTCCCCCTTGCCTCAGGTAAAATACCCAACGCCTGCGACACGGGCCTGTAGCGCAGTTGGGAGCGCGCCTCAATCGCACTGAGGAGGCCGAGGGTTCGAATCCCTCCAGGTCCACCAGGATTTACGATTGACGGTTTTTGACTGACGATTGTCGGGCCGTTGTCGAAATCGTAAATCTGAAATCAGCAATCGTAAATTGAATTGGGCCCATAGCGCAGTTGGGAGCGCGTCTCAATGGCATTGAGAAGGCCGAGAGTTCGAATCTCTCTGGGTCCACCAGGCTCTTAGCGATTAGCCGTTAGCTTTTGGTTGGCGCTGGTCGTTAAAGTGCTATAATAGGAAAAAATACAGAAAGTTATGGCAGGAGTAGTAGGTCATCCCGTCAGCGAGTCAGGAGAGCGAGGTGTGAGCCTGACAGGACACAAACGGGAGTGTCGAATAAAAGGCCGAACTCGCCCGCCATCCACAAGGACAGACTGCGCTGGTGAATCCAGTAGTCAGCGCCGGGAGTGCCCGTTACAGCGAAAGAGTGGTAGGGCGAGATAGTATCTCGCCCTACAAACCGGGTGGTACCGCGGAGGTTCCCTTCGTCCCTGTGTGGATGAAGGGATTTTTGTTTCGGACGATGGACCATGGACGGCAGACGGCGGAGCACGGTCCATGGTCTACCGTCCAAAATATGCGAAAGGAAACATGCCGTGAAAATCATACACTTGCATGAATCATCAGTATGGGATAGCTGCTGCCTTCTCGCGCGCCTCCGCACGGAGCTTTCAAGCATAGAATTTCAATTGCGAAGACGCGACATCGTACCCGCAGGGTAAGAACGCGAAGTATCTTTCGCCTCGCGAAGGAAAAACTTCGCGCCCTTCGTTCCTGCGCGGTGAATCACTGACAAAACCGAATTAATACACAAGGATAGAGAATGAGCGAAAATTATGTTCCCCAAGAAATCGAACCGAAATGGCAGGCCAAATGGCAGGCCGATGGCCTGTACCACGCTGATATTGATAACAGTAGACCCAAATATTATGCCCTGACCATGCTGCCGTATCCCTCCGGCGACCTGCACATCGGTCACTGGTACGCCATGACGCCCTCCGACGCGCGTGCCCGCTATAAGCGCATGAATGGCTTCAATGTGATGTTCCCGATTGGCTTTGACGCCTTTGGCTTGCCAGCCGAAAATGCCGCCATCAGCCACGGCATCCATCCGAAAGTATGGACTTACAAAAATATCGGGAATATGCGCAGGCAACTCCGGACGATGGGCGCCATGTGGGATTGGCGACGGGAGGCCGTCTCGGCGGATCCGGAATACTATAAATGGACGCAGTGGTTCTTCATCCAACTCTACAAGCATGGACTGGCCTATCGCAAGATGTCGCCGGTGGATTTCTGCCCGAACTGCAATACCACCCTGGCGCGTGAACAGGTTTGGGGCGAGGACCGTCACTGCGAACGCTGCGGCACGCCGGTCATCAAGAAAGACCTGGAGCAGTGGTTCTTCCGCATCACGAAGTATGCTGACGAGTTGCTGATCTACTCCGGCGCGGATTGGCCCGAGCGCGTCCGCACGTTGCAGACCAACTGGATAGGCCGCTCGGAAGGAGCCTCGGTCGTCTTCCGCACTGCCCCCCACTCTACCCCCCCATTTCCGAGGGAAAGGGGGGGGGAACAAGGGGGGGGCGATCCGATCGAAGTTTTTACCACCCGCCCTGACACGCTGTGGGGCGCCACCTTCATGGTGCTCTCACCGGAGCATCCATGGGTGGGAAAACTCACCACGCCCGATCACAAGGCCGACGTGGCCGCCTACCAGAAGCAAGCCGCCCGTCAATCGGACATCGAGCGCGAGGCGGCGGATAAGGAAAAGACTGGTGTCTTCACCGGCGGGTACGCCATCAACCCGGTCAACGGGAGGAAGATTCCCATCTGGATCGCTGAATACGTGCTGATGACTTACGGTACGGGCGCCATCATGGCCGTCCCGGCGCATGACGAGCGCGACTTCGCCTTCGCCATCAAGTTCGGCCTGCCGATCCTGCCGGTCATCGGACGCACAGACGGGCTGGCGAAGTCCTTTGCTGTTTCCGGCACAATGAAAGATGGGTTTGCCGAGGCGTTGAAAGGCGAGGATATCCCCTTCAGGGTGGATGGCGGGAATCTGTTCGTCAGCATCCCTGTGGAGAGCATGGATCGCTATGTTGAACTGGCCCGGCAGTTTATCAAGCCGGGTGGCTGGAACGAGATTGTGGGGGCGCGCTGGTTATTCATTTTCGAGGGCGGCGTTCAGGAGTGGAATTCAATCGAGAGCGGCGAACTTATCCTGGCGCGCTGCAAGCAGATCGAACCCAACGTGGGCACGGCAAAAACGCTCATGGAGATGCTGTGGGGCTGCGAGTTCTATCGTGATGCCCTATTCCATGCCGAATATGGCGTCATGATCAACTCCGGCGAGTTCTCCGGTACACCGGGGGAAGTGGCCAAACGTAAAGTCACCCAGTGGCTCAAGGATAAGGGTGTCGGTGGTTTCGCTGTCAACTACAAACTGCGCGACTGGCTGATCTCGCGTCAGCGTTACTGGGGCGCGCCCATCCCGATGATCCACTGTGAGAAATGTGGCTGGAACCCCGTCCCGGAGGACCGGTTACCGGTGCTGCTGCCCGATGACGTGGAGTGGAAACCGACCGGAGAATCACCGCTGAAACTGCATCCGACCTGGAAGCAGGCTGAATGTCCGGTTTGCGGCGGGGGGGCTGAGCGCGAGACCGACACGATGGACACGTTCATGTGCTCCTCCTGGTATCACCTGCGTTACCTGAGCCCGAAATATGACAAAGGCCCGTTCGACGAGGCCGAGTATAACTATTGGATGCCGGTGGATACCTACACGGGCGGCATCGAGCACGCCAACATGCATCTGATGTACACGCGCTTCTTCCACAAGGCCCTGCGCGATATGGGCATCACCGAAGGCCCCGAGCCGATGATGCAACTGCACAACCAGGGCATGGTGCTGGGCGAAGACCACGAGAAGATGTCCAAGAGCCGCGGCAACGTCATCGCCCCCGACGAATTGGTGGAGCGCTACGGCGCGGACGCGGTGCGCGCCTACCTGATGTTCTTCGCCCGCTGGGACATGGGCGCGCCCTGGAACTCCTCTGGTATCGACGGGACGGTGCGCTGGCTGCGGCGTGTCTGGGTGATGGTCACGGAACCATCCACGAGACCTTTAGGGTCTCCGGAGACCCTAAAGGTCTTAAGGCGCAAGGTTCACCAGACGCTGAAACACGTAACGCGCGACTTCGAGCAATTTGAATTCAATACCATCGTCTCCGGTCTGATGGAATTGCTGAATGAAATGTATAAAGCGAGGGAGGCTGGTGCGGTCGGCTCCCCGGAATGGGACGAGGCGATTGACATTTATCTGCGCATGTTGGCGCCGGTCTGCCCGCACATCGCCGAGGAGCTGTGGACGGACGTGCTGGGCAAACCTTACTCTGTCCATACGCAGCCCTGGCCGAAAGTGGACGAAGAAGCCGCAAAGGAAGGCGAGATTACCATCCCGATTCAGGTCAATGGCAAGTTGCGCGACCGGATCGTGGTGCCAGCGGATGCCGGCGAAGAGCAGATCAAGTCCGCTGCGCTGGCGAGTGAAGTCGTGAAGAAATTCCTGGAAGGTAAACCGCCGAAGAAGGTCATCGTGGCGCAGAAGAAGTTGGTGAGTATTGTGGTGTAAAGACAATGTCCCCGGTGGAGTGCCGGGGACATTTGTTATTATTCGTTGTTATTCTTCTCCTCCGGGATATGCCCCGGTTTCTCCTTGCCCAACTCCAGCGAACGCTGATAGGCGGCCCAGATGGCCCGTGAAACCGCCGTGCGAAAACCAGCTTTCTCGAGGAAGTACATGGCCTCGGCGGTTGTCCCACCCGGCGAAGTGACCTGGTTGCGCAGTGCGGCCACGTGGGCCCCATTCTTCTGACTGATCGCTTCATAATAGCCTACAGAGCCTTTGATGGTCTGCAGGACCAATTGCTCGGAGACGCGCCGCGAGAAGCCCAGATGCACGCCGGCGTCAATCATCGCTTCCATGAACAGGAAGACATAGGCCGGACCGGTACCGGAGAGGGCAGTCGCCATGTCGAGGTAGCTTTCGTCGTCCACCATCACCTCTTCACCCAGCGCGCCCAGGATGGCACAGGCGGTTTCTTTCTGGGCTTCGCTGACTGCGGGTGAAGGTATCCAGACGGTCATGCCCTGGCCGATCTGCGCCGGGGTGTTGGGCATCGAACGCACCACTGCCTTGTGCGACAGGCCATTGCTGATCTTGGCGATGGTCGCGCCTGCCACGATCGAAAGCACCAGGGCTCTCGATGGGATAGCGTTCTTCAAGCCACCGAGCACCTCGGTCAGCCGCTGGGGTTTGACCGAAAGTACCACCACGTCGGCGTGTTCGGTGGCTTTTTTATTCTCGGTGAAAGGCTGGATCCCGTATTTCTGGTGCAGTTCTTCAACGCGTTCGAGGCGGTTATCAGAGGCCAGCAAGTCTTCTGGCCTGGCCAATCCCTGACGAAGCAGGCCGGAGATCATGGCTTCGGCCATCGCCCCCGACCCGACGAAAGCAATCTTCTTATCGAGCATCTTCTCCTCCTCCAGAGAGGTGTTGGGGCGTATTATACCCCGTGCGAGGCGTGAATAAGCCAAAGTTACTCATTTCCCGGTGAATTGTTGTAGCGCCAGCCTGAGACGTTCCTCGACATCCTGCGGTGCGTCTTTCGGGATGGATTGGATGGCCGTCTGCGCCTCGACTACGCTGTAGCCGAGCGCCGTCAACGCCGCCAGGACCTCGGAATCGGTGTCTGACATGGCCGCGATCTTCTCCAATCCGCTGACCTGTTTCAGCCGGTCGTGGAGATAGAGCACCATCTTCTGGGCGGTCTTTTTACCCACGCCCGGGACGCGGCTCAAAAGGTCCGGCTCCTCGGCGAAGACTGCCCGCTGGACGGTATCCAGGTTCAGGGTCGAGAGCACCGCCAGCGCTGTGCGCGGGCCGACGCCGTCCACGCCAAGTAAAGTCGTGAACAACTCACGGTCAGCCTGAGTCTCGAAGCCGTAGAGATGCCAGGCGTCCTGGCGCACGACGAGATGGGTGAAAAGAAAAATGGCTTCACCGGTTTTCAACCGTTCGCGCAGCGGCTTCGGGACGGAAACGCGCAGGCCCACGCCGCCGGTCTCGACGATGATGGCGTTCTCTTCGATTTGAGTAATTTCACCGCGTAAGGTTGCGATCATCAGTGCCTCGCTTTACCACAAAGGGCACGAAGTACACGAAGGATTTCCTATGGATTTTAAAAACGTAGTGCCCTTTGTGTCCTTTGTGGTGAGTTAATATCTTTGCGTGTTCAAATGCGTTATCGCAATCGCCAGCGCATCGGCGGCGTCGTCCGGTTTGGGGATGTCTGGTAATGCCAACAGGACGCGTACCATCTCCTGCACCTGTTTTTTCCCGGCCTTGCCGTAGCCCGCCACGGCCTGCTTGACTTCGTTGGGCGTGTACTCGGTCACGTCCAGCCCGGCCTCGCTGATGGCCAGCATTACCACACCGCGCGCCTGTCCGACGGCAATCGCCGTCGAAATGTTGCGCTGGAAGAACAACTTCTCCACCGCAACGGAATCCGGACGGTGGAGAAGCAGAAGGTCGTTCAGTTGATGAAACACCATTGAGAGACGTTGATGAGCCGCAACTCCCGCTGGGGTCTGGATGGTGCCGTAGGAGATTGATTCCAGGCTACCATCCGCCCGGCTGCGCACCAGGCCGTAACCGGTCGTCGCCGTCCCCGGGTCAATCCCCAGCACCAACGTCATGTCTATTCAGCCTCGAGTGCTGCCAGGGCCTCTTCGGAAATCTTCAGGTTGTGGAAGACACTCTGCACGTCGTCCAGTTCTTCGAGCAACTCGATCACGCGCAACACGGATAGGGTTTGATCTACCGGCAGTTCCATATCCTGCTTGGCAATCATGCGCAGTTCGGCATCATCGGGGGTAACGCCGGCCTCCTTCAAGGCATCGCTGATTTTCTTGAAGGCCTCCACCGGGCCGATAATTTCGATGTTGTCCCCGTCTTCTGCCACATCCTCTGCACCGGCATCTACAGCCAGTTCGAAGGCTTTGTCGTAGCTCAACATACTGGCGGGGAAAGAGAAATAAGCATTGCGAGTGAATTGCCAACCGACCGCGCCCGCCTCGGCCATATTGCCACCGCCGCGGCTGAGCAGATGACGGATTTCTGCTACAGCCCGATTGCGATTATCGGTAACGCAATCTAGCATCAATGCCACACCGTGCGGGCCATAGCCTTCATAGGTGATTTCTTCGTAAATAGCCCCATCTTTATTGTCTCCGGTGCCGCGTTTGATGGCGCGTTCGATGTTTTCCTTGGGCATATTCCCGGCACGAGCTTTTTCGATTGCCAATACCAGGCGGAAATTGGTCTCGGGGTCGCCGCCGCCATCGCGTGCCGCCATAACGATTTCGCGCGCAAGGCGGGTAAAGGCAGCACCTTTCTTGGCATCGGCTGCGCCCTTCTTGCGGCGGATGGTCGCCCAGTGGCTGTGACCAGACATATTTATTCTCCAATCACCACATTCGTGGGAATTGACACAATAACGCGCAAATTATACCATAGGGCTTTTACGGCACAAAAAACCCGATGCCCAGCACCCCCGGTCCGCCGTGGACGACGATTGCCGGAGGCAACTCATAGATGGGGATATGAGTCAGGTTCATTCTGGACCTCAAGTCAACAGCCAGCGCCTCGGCTTCTTCCATTGCGTCGGCCTGCATTACACATAGATTTGCTTCGACGCATTTCGGACATTGTTCCGCCACAATTTCTATTAGCCGCGCCAGGGCACGCCGTTTGGTGCGTTGTTGCTCGAAGGGTTCGACCTGACCATTTTGCAGGCACAGGATGGGTTTGACCTGGAGCAATTCGCCGAGCAGGGCTTTTGCACCGCCGATGCGTCCGCCTTTCTGGAGATATTCCAGCGTATCCACCAGGAAATAGATGCGCCCGCGCGGGATCCATTCATTCAGGCGTTTGACGATGGCATCTGCATTCATGCCTTCATGCGCCCACTCGTGCGCCAGCAGAACCAGGCTCGCCAGGTTCCCGGCGACGGTCTGCGTATCCACCACATGGACTTTGAGCTTTGGAAAATCCTGCGCGGCGACTTCTGCCGAGCGCACCGTCCCGCTGACCTTGGCCGAAGGGGCTACAACGATTACGTCCTCCCCGTCTCTGGCAGCCTGCTCGAAGACCGGGTTGTAGAGCGTTGGAGGCGGCGCGGCGGTCTTGGGTAGTTGCGCCGAGGCCTTGAGCTTTTGCAGGAAGGTCGCCGTATCCAGCTCGGTGTCATCGCGGTAAGACTCTTCGCCAAAGACTACGATCTGGGGGATGAGTGGGATGCCGAGCGTTTTGAGCATCTCGCGCGGCAACCCAGACGTGGTATCGGCTACGATTTTGGTCATTAGACATCCTCTCACATTTTGGGGGAGGGACACAACGTCGCTGTATCCCTACGAAAGAATCTTTTGATAGGTTCTGTGCATCTTGTAAAAGTCTACACCAAAATTTTCCATCTCACGCTGCATTTTGTCGTTCTCCAGGCCGATCTGTACCACCTCGGCGTGGCGGTAGCGCCGGTTCTCAACCACGCTTTTGAACATCTCGCTGTACAGGATGGCCGTCCCGCCCAGGCCGCGGTACTCCTCGATCATCCCGGCGCCATTGATGTTGATCCAGTCGGTCGCCTGCAGTTCGCGCCAGATGGTAATCCAGCCAAAGGGGAAGAGCCGTCCCTTTGTCTTTTGCAACGCGGCGGAGATATCCGGGTAGGCCAGCAGGAAGCCGACCGGTTTCTCGCCTTTCATCACAATCTTGATCAGGTTCGGGTCGGCAAGCCAGAGCATCTGGCCGGCCAGGGATTTGATCTCTTCGTCGGTGATGGGCGTACCGCCACTGGTTCCCGCCAGTGTGCTGTTATACAGGGTTTTCAGATGACCGAGCATGGCACGGAGTTCATTTCGAGTGCGAAACCGGGCGATATGTAAACCTCGCCGTTCCTGGATGTGGGCCGCCAGTTCGTGGATACGCTCCGGGAACTGGATATCTGCTCCCAGATGACCGGAGACAATCTCGTCCACTTTCTCAAATCCCAAGGCTTCGACGAATTCGGGATAATAAGACGGATTGTACGGCAGCCCGAGGGCGGGACGGTGCTCGAAGCCTTTGACCAGCAGCCCCAACCCATCCAGCGCCGTAAACCCTCTCGGACCGAGCATCCGCTCCAGGCCACGCGCCCGGGCCCAGGCGAAGGCGAACTCGAAGAGTCGGCGGGCAGGTTCGAGGTCCGGTTCGCATTCGAACAGGTAAAAAAAAGCCGTCTTCTCGTGGTTGTGGTCGTTGTAAAGACGATTTTCCAGCACGGCCAGGCGTCCCACCGGAATGTCCTCCCGATAGGCCAGGAAAAAAGCAGCCGCGGAGTGTCTGTAGAATGGACACTGTTTCGGGTCCAGCCGAACGCGCTCGTCCCTTTCCAGCAGCGGGACCCACTGGGGAATGTCCCGGTAAATGCGAGAGGGCAGGCTGAGAAAATCCCGCACTTGCCTCCGATTGGCGAGGTCAATCTGGACGATATTCATAGAGATGTGTAGGGGCAGGTCTCCCCTGCGGGGATGATATCAGACCTGCCCCTACAAGGTTTCAGGCAGATTTCCCGGCTTTGACTTGTTCAGCGCGGGCGGCCATCTGGCTGCGCAGGGTCTTGATATCGCCGTCGATGAAGAACAGCGCACCCAGGTACAGGAAGAAGCACAGCACCCAGGTGATGGTGCAGATGCTCAGGATGGCGGTCTGCTTGGTGGTGGCCAGGGCGATCGCGCCGGCGATGACGGGCGCCAGGGCCGCGCCGCTGTTCTCGATGAAATTTTCCACCGCCTGGGCCGTCGAACGGACATCAGGTGCGGTGATGTCGAAAATCGTCGAGAGGACGTTCGGTGAGGAGAACGGCATGAAGAGCGCCGTCAGGCTCATGAAGATAAAGAAGGTCGTGCGTGATTCGACCGGCGTCGTGAGAGCCAGGGCCAGGAAAATGGCCCCCAGGATGACACCCGCGCTGGAGACGATGATGCGGCCCTTCTTGGTGCGTTTGAACAGCCAGTCGCCCAGCGCGCCACCCACGAAGTAGCCCAGGGACAGGATCAGGATGACCGGACCCATGACGAAGAGCACGGAGTTGTTGTCGTAACCGCGCTCGGTCAGGAGGTAACCGACGAAGAAGTAAGTGATCACGTTCCAGGGGAAGACACCGGCGAAGCCTTGCAGGAAGATGAACCACATGGTCTTCTTCTTGAAGATTTCTCTGGCTTCCTTCCAGGAGAAGCGGAACTGTCCCACTTCCTGCATACCCTCGAACTCCGGTTCGGCCTTGCCGCGCGGCATATCCTTAATCCCAAAGTAGATGACCACCGCCATGACAATCCCCAGCGAACCGGTGATCAGGAAGATCGTCCGCCAGCCCTCCAGGTGAAAGACCTTGCCGTCGAGCATTGGCGCGATCATCAAGGCCAACACCATGCCTATCAGGTAGCCGAGCGGTTGGGGTACTTGCAGGATGCCGTAGACTTTGCCGCGGATCTTGGGGGCGAAATAATCGGCCACCAGGCTGTAAAGTCCGGGATAGGACGAATCATCAATCCCGGTCGAGGCACGTGTGGCCAGGAAGGCCGGGTAGGTTCGGACAACAGAACTTAACCAGGTCGTTGCACCCCAGATGAACGAAGCCAGCGCCAGAAGCTTGGCGCGTGCATAGCGGTCATACAGGAAGCCCCAGATCGGGAAGAACAACGTCCCGACAATCAGGGCGCCGGTATTAACCAATCCCCACTGGAGATCGTTTAACCCAAACGTCTTACTGACAGGGAGTTGAAGGGAACCGATCAACAGTTTATCCGTCTGGTGCAGGAGTGTGAAGAAGAAAAACACGACCACGACAAAAACGGGATACAGGTTGCGTCTCTTTTTCATGTGAGGCCCTCGTTTCAATGGGAATTGTGAGAAGTGTACAACAGAAAAAGGGCTGCGTCAAACGCTTTTCGTCCCCATCTGCTGTGACAATCCTTATCAAATCCTGACTGGAATCTGTGCTATGATGATTGCGGAGGTTCTTATGTCAAAAACACTCAGGCAAATCCTGTTCTGGACGCCGCGCATCCTGGGCATCCTGTTCACTCTTTTCGTGGGCATGTTTTCGCTGGATGTGTTCGAGATGGGCGGCGGATTTTGGGCCATCCTGGGCGGTTTCATCGTCCACAATATCCCGACCCTGATCCTGCTCGCCGCGCTGGTGCTCGGCTGGCGCTGGGAATGGGTGGGCGCGATTGGGTTTTTCACGGCAGGGTTATGGTTCCTGCGTATGGCCAATGCGGGCGAGTGGGGATTTGTACTGATGTTCGTTGGCATTCCGATTTTGGTGGCTGTGTTATTCTTGGCGGGCTGGGTGTGGAGGAAGAAGATAGGAGGTTAAAAACAGGAGTGGAACGCTGTAGCACGCCGCGCTGGTCTTGGAGAATTTGTTAGTCCTGAACGCTATCGCTATCTTCACGCAATTCATTCATGACATCATCCAGCAGTTTTCTGAACCGTGGCTTTTCTCTGGCGGCTTTAACGAAAAGCCTCGATTGTGCAAGGTTTTTTCTGTAAATTCAAGATCAAGTGCTTCCTCTGAAGAAAAAGAACGAGCTACTCTGAACCTTTCGACAGGCTCAGGGCAGGCTCTTGAAAAGTCAAAAATGTTCTGCCTGTTAACCACTCATCACTGATCTCGCTGAGTACGGCAGATACCAATCGCAGGCAGGAAGCTGGGTTGGGGAAGATGCTCACCACGCGAGCCCTGCGGCGGACTTCCCGGTGTAGACGTTCCACGACATTGGTTGTGCGAACCAGGCGCCGGTGAGCGGCCGGGAAAGAGAAGATCATCAGTCCTTCCGGGATGTTCGCAGACATCCATTCGGCCAGGCGGGAAGCAGTCTTCTGGTACTTCTCAACCGCCTTCACCAGGTAAGCCTCTGCGGTCGCACGATCTGGGGCGTTGAAGACGGTACGGATATCTTCGGCGACTTCGGCTTGCATCTCCTTGCGAGGCACATACGCCTGAGCCTTTTGTTGCAGGTGGAACAGGCAACGCTGCCAGGGAATGCCTCCGAAAACTGCCAGCCGGGCCGCACGCAGACCGGCGTGGTCATCACTGGTGATGAGCTGCACTCCGCCCAGACCGCGAGCTTTCAAGCTCTCCAGGAAGGCTCTCCAATGCACTTCGTGCTCGCTCAGGGACACAGAAACGCCTAGAATCTCGCGTTTTCCATCCCGATTGACGCCCACGGCCTCCAGAACAGCCAGATGGCGCACCTGTCCATCCTCCCGCACCTGCTCGTAATAGGCATCAACGAACAAGTAGGGATACTCCCCGAGCGGTCGGTTGCGCCACTTCT
>Ga0315284_10005504_pt1 | contig 17990 bp, 23 predicted proteins | sample YL17G09_16_MG_FD_203696 | JGI IMG/M metagenome (GOLD analysis project Ga0315284, IMG submission 203696) | Sediment microbial communities from Yellowstone Lake, YNP, Wyoming, USA - YL17G09_16 | ecosystem: Environmental > Aquatic > Freshwater > Lake > Sediment | place: USA: Wyoming | collected...
GTGCACTATGTAGTCGGCAATCACGACTTTGCGCTGGGCTCGTTTCTGCGCGACACCGTCGGCATCGATCTTCCCGGCGACCACGTTGACATGACGCTTCAGGGAAAGAAGCTGCACCTGTACCACGGCGACGGCATCGTGAAGGCGGATGCAGGGTACCGCGTGCTCAAGCGCGTGCTGCGCAACCCCGCAGGCCAGCGTTTCTACCGCATGCTGCATCCCAACCTGGGCATTCCTCTGGCAGGGCTCTTCTCGGGCTCCAGCCGCAAACTCCTGCGTCTGCGCATCAACAACGAGCGCATTGCCGAGTACCGCGCCGCAGCCAAGTCATACCTCGATGCAGGCAGCGACGTGGTTGTGTTCGGGCACACGCACGCGCCCGAGCTGTCGCAATGGGGCGAAAAGACCTACTGCAACTCCGGACAATGGATCCGGCGCTACACCTATGCCATCATGGAGGATGGTGTCATGAGCCTGTGGGAGCACTCGCCCGGGGCGAACCCGACCCCGATTCAGGCCACCTGCTGGAAGTAGGGAAGCAGCGTATCGTACGCGTCAAGCAGGCTCTGCGAGATCACCTTCGTCTCCCCCACCACCGGCATGAAATTCGAGTCTCCGTTCCAGCGCGGCACAATGTGCATGTGCAGGTGCCGATCGATGCCCGCGCCTGCCACGCGGCCGATGTTCATGCCAATGTTGAATCCGTCGGGATGGAACGCGGCGGACAGCGCGCTGGAGCATTGCCGGACCAACGCCCACAGGTCGGCGGTATCCTCGGTACTGAGAGCATCGAGGGTGTGACAGTGGGTGTAGGGCACCACCATGAGGTGCCCGTTGTTGTAGGGGTAGAGGTTCATGATGACGAAGCAGCGGCTGCTGCGGTAGAGAACGAGATGCTCGCGGTCCTGGGCGATGCCCGGTTTGAGGCAGAAGATGCAGCCGTCGTCGACTTTGTCAATCAGCGTGATGTACTGCATGCGCCAGGGCGCCCAGAGCCGTTCCATAGTGCGATTGTCCTTGGTGGAGTTGTCGAGCGCCCTGTAGGCGTGGCCTCGCCTGTCAATACGTCCCCGTAAAATAGTTCGCGAGACGGGTGGGACGTTCCCCGGCGGCCCCGGAAAACCAATGACTTGCCCGACCGCTGACTGCGGTCCTTTGAGAGTCGCGCCACAGCGAAGCAGGGGCGCGACGGCCTGCATCGCCGGAGCGAGGCGTTGGCTGCGGCTCCGACGCGCCAAGTATTTTGGGGAGCCCGGATTCCCTCACTCCACGTCTCCCGGAAGGACGCCCTACGACCATGGAACTCTACCTCAGCGCACTCATCCTCGGCATTGTCGAAGGAGTCACCGAGTTCCTTCCAGTCAGCAGCACCGGGCATCTGCTTATAGCCGAGAGTCTGCTGAAGAGCCATCAAACCGACGCATTCAACGTGCTGATCCAGGTTGGGCCCATTGTTGCCGTCACGCTCGTCTTCTGGAAGCACATTGTCGGACTGGTCACGGGGCTCGGCGATCCGCTCAAGCGGGATGAGGTGGTCAAACTGGCGACGTGTTTCATTCTCACGGGTATTGGCGGCGTGGTGGCCAAGAAGCTGGGCCTCAAGCTGCCGGAGACAATGCTCCCTATCGCATTGGCCACGATCATCGGTGGCGTGGCGATCTTTGTGATCGAGCGACGCGCGCACGGCAAGGTGCTTTCAGAGAGCATCCCGTGGGCAGTGGTGGCGGCGGTGGCTGCAGGTCAGTTGCTGGCGGCGATTTTTCCGGGAACCTCCCGCTCGGGCGCAGCAGTGATGGCAGCGCTGGTACTGGGCCTCTCCCGGCCAGCCGCGGTTCGGTTTGCGTTCCTCGTCGGCATCCCCACCATGTTTGCGGCCGGGGCTCTGCAGCTCAAAGAAGCCATTGACGCAGGACAAGCTTCGGCGCTCGTTGCTCCGTCGGCAATTCTGGCCTTTGTCGTGGCGACGGTGACAGCCTGGCTCTCGGTGGTGTGGCTGGTGAAATTCGTCCAGCGCCGCGACTTCGTGCCGTTCGCGTGGTACCGACTGGCCTTGGGCGCGGTGATGCTGGGCCTCATGGCCATGGGGATTGTGGCATAGGGAGTCCCGCCCGCCTCAATCAATACTCGTCTGCTCCCCGGTGCAGATAATATCATACATTTCATCCGCAGTCTGCGCCTTGTACAGGCGCTCCTCAACATAGTCACTCTTCTCCAGCAGAGCTGCTACCCGGGCCAGCAGCTTCTGGTGCACCCTGGGCTGCCCGGTGGGCGTGACCAGCAGAAAGAGCAGACGAGCCCGCTCCTGCGTTGATTCCACGGGAATTCCCTTCTCGCTGCGAATCACCACCAGGGCCGGTTTCGCGACCTCCGACAAGCGCGCATGCGGGATGGCAATGCCCTGTCCCAGGTAGGTGCTGGCCACACGTTCGCGCTCGGAGACCGCTCGCATGATGACGTCCGCAGCAACCGGCAAGTCGACCCGCGCGACACGCATGAGAGCCTTGCGCACGGTGTCCACAATCGAGAGTCCCTCCACTCCCAGCACAACGCGCGACCGGGTGAGCACATCGCCCAGCATCACCGCAGGCTCGACCTCAAACTCATCGCCCACAGTGCCGATGATCTCCTCAATGATGTCCTCCATGGTGATGATGCCCAGCCACGCGCCATCGCGGGCGACAACGGCCAAGTGGTCGCGGCCCTGTTGCATACGGGTGAGCAGCTCCTCCAGCGGGGTACTCTCGGCCGTCATCACGGGCATGCGAGTAATCCTGGAGAAGTCCGGGGCGCCGCCGATCCTGGTCTGCATGAGCAGATCCTTCACATGCACAAAACCCGCCGGCCGATCGTCTCCTGCGCACAGCAGCGGGTAGCGCGACAACCTGTGCTTGCCGACCACCGCATCCACTTCCTTCCACGACATGCCGCTGTCAAGACACACGGCCTGCGACCTGGGACGCATGGCATCTTTCACACGGAGTTCGCCGAGGTCAAAGACATTCTCGGTGATGAGGAGCCGCCGAAAGCTCATGAGCCCGGTGCTCTGGCTGCGCTCCAGGATGATGCGGAGTTCATCTTCGGACACGTGGTCGTGTTTGGGCATCTCACCCATGCCCATGGCCTTAAGGATAAGGCCTGACGAGCCATTGAGCACCCACAGCGGGATGACGAAGAGCACCCGTGCGGCGTGCAAAGGTACCGCAGACCAGAGAGCTGCCCGGGTGGCCTTGCGTATGGCCACGAGCTTGGGAACCTGCTCGCCCAGCAGGATATGCACGTAGCTGACCATCACCACGGACATGGTTGTTGCGGCGGCGTGCGCTGCAACGTTTCCGCCGAAACTGACGAAGTGGGGCGCAATGAACTCAACAGCCATGCGCTCGCCAATAAAACCCAGCGCAATGGAGGCGAAGGTGATACCGACCTGGCACACGGAGAGATACTCATCGAGATGCGCGTGGATGTGCTGCACCAGCTTGGCGCCGTGGCGCTGCTGGTCGATCAGCTCCTCAACTTGCGAGCCACGGATTTTGACCGAGGCAAACTCGGCGAAAACAAAAAAGGCGTTCAGCAGGATGAGCAGGATGAAGGCAAGGAGGTAGATGAGCATTGGGTGGTCCGGGGTGTGACATGCGCAGATAGCCGTCGCTTTGTGAAAATACCATTGTTTGGCAGTCGGACGCGGGGGCGGCAACAGACTTCATGGCGCGGCGGAGCCGACACCCGAACCGACAGCGTTGGATTGCGGAGCTGCATTGCCCCGATCAGCAAGCGGTCAGTCCATCGACTCCGCTCAGGAACCACAGTCAGAGGTCAGCGGTCAGACAAGCATCGACAAGTCCTTGATATGCCTTGAATGCGGTCCAGAATTTTGCGCAAGAAGACAACAAATTGCCCGGTAGTAGTATGAAGGGGAGAATCGTGTTGGGTGGCAAAGCCGGGCGCCGCACTGAGCCCAGCCGGATGTGTGGCGCGTCATGGGGCGGTGGCATTTCGACACTTCTGCGCCGCTCAGTGCATCGCTCCGCTCAATGCCTGGAGCTCTGATCCGGTGCGCGACACCCGCGACCATCGTGCCAGGCCTCTGCAAGGCGCATTGTTTCGTCGGGATCCGTGCCCGACTTCGCTTACCGCACATGCACTTGCACGGAACCGCATTGCCCCCACAAATAAAGAAGGGCCGCAGGAGAGTCCCCAGCGGCCCAAGACCTGATTGAAACAGGTTTCCCGGCTGTCAGGCCAGGCTTTGTTTGACCCGCAAACCTTTGCAGGCCGACCTAAACAAAACAGTCAATCAAACCTACACCCTCATTATACTAGCGACAGGGCTGCGTGTCAATAGGTATCACAATCTTTTTTTCGGCCTCGACAGGACGATGGTTTCCTCTAGGAAGATGCTTGACACATGCTCGTCGAACGGGTTCGGGGAGCCACACTCGTGGTCCGCCCGCATTTGCGCCGCCCCATCGGCGTGAAGTATGCTATATGACCCCGGGAGTGGCGCAGGGGGAGAGCCACTCCGAACCCAAGGAGTCATTCAGCATGTCCAAACGAATCCTGGTGACCGGTGGTGCAGGCTTTCTGGGCTCGCACCTCTGCGAACGCCTTGTTGCCGAGGGCCACGATGTCATCTGTCTCGACAACTACTTCACCGGCCGCAAGGCCAACATCGCCCATCTGATGGACTGCAAGAACTTCGAGCTGCTGCGTCACGACATCACCATGCCGATCTTTGTGGAGGTCGACCAAATCTACAACCTCGCCTGCCCGGCCTCACCTGTGCACTACCAGTACAACCCGGTCAAGACCGTCAAAACCAGCGTCATGGGCGCCATCAACTGTCTGGGGCTGGCCAAGCGGGTGAAGGCGCGCGTGCTGCAGGCATCGACCTCAGAGGTGTATGGTGACCCAACCGTGCATCCGCAGAAAGAGGAGTATTGGGGAAATGTCAACTGCATCGGCATTCGCTCGTGCTACGATGAGGGCAAGCGCGTTGCCGAAACGCTCTTCTTCGACTACCACCGGCAGAACGACGTTGACATCCGCGTGATGCGCATCTTCAACACCTACGGCCCGCGCATGCACCCCAACGACGGCCGTGTGGTCTCCAATTTCATTGTCCAGGCGCTACGCGGCGAGGACATTACACTCTACGGCGACGGCTCGCAGACCCGCTCATTCTGCTACGTGGATGATCTGATCGAGGGTATGGTTCGCCTGATGAATCACCCGACACTCATCGGGCCGGTCAATGTGGGCAACCCCGGCGAGTTCACCATCAAGGAACTTGCCCGGAAAGTGATTGTGCAGACCGCGTCCAAGTCCAAGCTCGTGTGCAAGGACCTGCCATCGGACGATCCGCGGCAGCGCAAGCCCGACATCACGCTTGCACGCTCTGCCCTGGGATGGGAACCCACGGTCTCGCTTGACCTGGGGTTGGTCAAGACCGTCGCGTATTTCAGGGAGGCCATCGCCACGCCCTCGTAGCCTCAGCCGGGCGGACCACCGCAGCCCTTCTGTGCGCGCAGCGTCAACAGCCGGGAAGCTCTCCCCGATGTGCACACCAATGTGGCTGCGCTGAGAGCCGTGCGGGAGAGCGCCCCATGTTTCGAGCACGTCGCGAATACTCAGCGATTCGTCGTCCCCGCGATGTCTCCGTACGCGACATTGACAATGGTAAACGCGTGGGGACTCCCGGATCCCCGGTAGAGCGGACGACTCTTGATTCGGCGGAAGAACCGATGCATTTTACAGCAGGTGGCAATCGGCGAAACTCCGTGATACTGCAGGAAGGAAACACCCATGAAGGCGAGCAAGGTGTGGGGTCCGTGCGCGTGCAACTGCGGGAAGGTGATTGGCTCGGGTGATGAGTTCGTGCTCATCGAGGGCGCCATGTTCCTGGTGGGTCACGAGGAACGGAGAACACGGAGTATTCCTGTTGTCAAGTCGGAGAGTGCCCCGAAGAAGGCTGCCAATGCGAGGTGAACACCCACTGGAAGCAGCCTGCAGGAGGGTTTGATCACTCATACCGCAGCGCATCGATGGGCTTGAGTGCCGCAGCCTTGCGCGCCGGGTACCACCCGAAGAAGATTCCGATGGCTGCCGAGAAGCCAAAGCCCAATCTGCATTTGCCCAAGATCCTGATGCGTCAGCTTGCCGATCTTGAGGTCGATGAGCACGTAGCAGCGCAGTAGTCGGTTGTAGAAGACCAGATCGGCGAAGAAATGATCTTCGTCAAAAGTAAAGCGTTTCTGTCGTGCCTCAAACAGGAAGCCCTTGCCCAGTTGCTCGTGCTCAACAATGTGCCGACCAATCTCGAAATTGGTCTGCACCTGCACCAGATCCACTCCACGGGCAACAGTCTGCCGGGCAGACAGAACCAAGCTGCGTATGCGAGCGAGTCAACTGCAACGCCACAAGCTCCCCTCACCCTGTTCCGTCCGCTTGATGGTGCCGCTGTAGGCGCGCGGACACACAACCGGACAAAGGGCGTTCGCTTCGCACATGCCGGAAGCCGGACACGTCGTCCGTTTGCGCGGTTGCGTGCAATGCGCATTGAGCCGAAGCCATTTCACCCCCGCTAATCTTCCATTGTCTCGGCAATCGCCTGCGCTCAGATGAACACAGCGGGGCTAGTGCTAAACAGGTCCGCCAGCTTGTGAGCGAACGCCTTGGAAATATCCCTGTATCCCTGCTCCCAATCGTGGACCCGCTGAGCGTTGACACCAACACGGTCGGCGACCTGCTGGAGAGTCATTCCCGTCGCGCCGCGATACTCACGAAGATAGTCCTTCGGCTTCATCCGGGCAGAGATTTCTTTGTGAATGTCCGTCTCGAAATAGTCTACAAGCTCCTCGTCTTCGGGAATGACATACTCGGCGAACTCCTTGCGCGCAAGCGTGAGGATTCGGCGGGGAGTGTTCGGCCTGAATTGCAGACTAATAGGGCGCGTCTTCACGGCTACCGACATAGTACACCTCGATGGTGATGGTTCCCTTTTCGTGCCGCCAGCATGCGGCGTAATGGTATCCAAGGTGGCAATGGTATTCGGTCTCGCTCAACTTGCTGTAGTTCTGCCATGCGTGCGGCCCGGTCGGCCCGTGCTCTCGAAGCACAACGGCCAAGGCATCGAATTTTGTACGCACGTTCTCGGGCAACTTTCGCAGATTCTTCGTGACCTTGCCCTTGATTGAAACCAGAAATCCCATGTTCTAAGTATACTCCATTTCGGATTAACTGTCAACATCCTTGCCGTCACATCGGCGAATCGTCCGCCTACCGTCTGTGCCACCCATGCACCGCCACGTCAAACGGACCGCACCAGAGCCCGCAGGATTCACGATCCCGGCGCGCGCCGTCCAATCCCCGCCGCGACCTTCAACCGAATCCGTCACCCGGGAAATGGGTTAATTGACATGAGAGACTATCACAGCACTATCACACTTGCGTAGAAACAGGGGGTATTTGGGAGTATTCCGGCAATTTCTGCCGAGTAGTGAGAGAGGGGGTCAGAAAGCAAAAAACCCCTCAAAATCGCTTGATTTGGCCGATTCTGAGGGGTTTCGTATGGCTGCTCAGGAGGGATTTGAACCCCCGACCCGGTGATTAACAGACCCATGACCGGGGGGCCGATATTGCCGTAATTCGTCGGAAATCGCCGTTTTCACCCGTTCGCCGCTTCTGCTGGTAGACATAGTGGTAGACACTTCGGCCCGGTTTCCTCGAAAGTCACAAGGTCCAGAAGCCGCTTGGGGGTCTCGGCATAGTACTTTGTCAACATGTTTGAGGAGTCGGACCAACCAGCCACGGCATTGATTGCCACGGTCGGCACACCACGGTTTGCCAGCTTGCTTGCGCTGCAATGGCGTGTATCGTGAAGGCGCAGCCACGGCAGCCCCGCCAACTTTCGGCAGCGTCCCCAACTCCGCTTGATGTCGCCCAGGGGGGCATAGGTGCCGTCTCTCTCCTGCCGGTAGAATGCCCACTCGCACGCGGCAGGGATATTGCGGAAGTACGCCAGCATTGCCGGAGGAAGGGGTTTGAGTATTGGGCGTCGTGCCTTCGCCACGGTTGCCGGAATCATCAGCGTGTTGTTGATGATGTCCAGTTGATTCCTCCGCGCGCTGATTAACTCGTTCTTGCGGGAGGGGACCAACAGAGAATACTCCACGAAAGGCGCAATGTGCGGCGCTTCCTTGCGCACGACATTCAAGAGCCGCAGCTCATCTTCCGGTGATAGTGTGATTGAGCGCGGCATTTCCCGAAGCCGGGTGAACCGGACTTGGGTGATGGGGTTGACCGCGAGTATACCCGAATCAACGCCCACTTGATACGCCGCCCGCACAATCGCCACGCGCCTGTTGATAGACGCATTGCTCAATACCTTGCCCGTGGTCTTGGAACGGGTGTTGCGCAGGATTCGCACATACTCCTCGAATCGGCCCGGCAACTTCTCGAGCGGGATGTCGCCAAGGTCCTTCTTCATCGTGCTCAGCTTCCGACCATGCGACGCATTGAACGGCCCACGCTTCGCCTCGTATCGGTCCAGCAGTTCGGCAAATGTACGGATGTCAGCGATTGGTTTCAAAGAGCCGTCGGCACTTTGGCGGGCCTCGTGCTTCAATTCCTCGAAGCGCCGTTTTGCCTGTTCCTTCGTGCCGGTGATTGTGGCGCGCCGCTGGACCACTTTGCCGTCAACGCGAACCTGCGCAAAGATTGACCAGCGGTCACCTTTCTTTGTCATGCCCATGCGGAAGACTCCTTCCGGGCATGCACGAACGCTACGAAGAATATATGATGTCGGGTGACACAGCGCACGGCAAACCTACCTTGTCGGGAACAGGAAAGTCTCACGCAGCAAACCCTTGTCCACTTCGGCGCGCACGAATCGAATGCAGTGCCCGACCTTGCGGAAGCCAGGACAACGCCGGGCGTGCACTCTCACCCATTTCAGGGACATACTCAAACGTCTGGCAAGCTGCTCGGGCGTCAGCATTTCATTATCCGTAACCATGTTCATCTCCTCGTTTGAGCAGTTTGGCGAAGCATTTATCCGCAGCTTCCCGACTGGTCCAGCTCCACCAGGACGTACCGAACGCCTCAGATGCGGGGAAAGCCTCGTAGCTGGGGGCATACTTGCCATGGATCAGCCCGTCAGGCACTGTGCGCACCCTCCCGACATCGAAACCGACGATAGGCCCTGATGCTACGTACCTAAGCGAGTACATGGCGACCGCCCCTTCCCGGCGCACGAGTTCGTGGAAGACGCTGTGCCGATGTACGGTTGTCGGTAACGGCTTCGGGTCAATGGTGGTCATGGTCGCCCCTTCTGTGGATTGTGTTGCGTAAATGGACCAGTCTACTGCGCCCGCTTCCGGACGTTGGCAAGCGTCGTGTCGAAGTACCTTCGCCCGTGAGCTGAGAATTTCCCGACATCCCGGCAAACGTACCAACATGTCTCAGCGTCAACGCGGCAGTCAATGAGCCAGCAGAGCAAGCGAAAGTCGGCCCGTGAGCGGTCGCGGTTGCTGCCCTTGGGCTTGAGACCCTCCAAGTGAGCATGCCAGTAGCGCTCTTCCAGAATGGCGAGGCGCTTTCCTGAGAGCTGCCTGAGTTCGTTCAGAATCTCACTCGATACCGGAAGCATCCTCGGTCTCCTTGGTTGCTTGGCCTTCCCTTGCTCCCTCCAATACCTGATGTGTAAGAGAGAATGGGCGTATGCAGTTTTCTACGCACCCCCATGCAGATCCCTACATGGGTCAACCCGTGTAGTTTTCTTCATGGGTTCGGTCCGGGTCTGTCCATATCGACACGCCATATCGGTTTCGGGTGCCCTCCTTGCGCCATACCACGATCTGTCGGTTGTCCTCCAACGAGCGCAACGCCGCGTGGATCGAATGCGCCTCAAGACCGCAGCCGTCGCGAATCTCCCGGATCGACGGCCAGGACTGCAACTTGTTCCCGGCACGGATCAGCAAGACTAGAAGAACGCATTTCTCGCTTTTGCCGAGATCCTTCCACCGGCTTGACATGACGGCCCGCAGTAGGCTGAGCGCCCGGGGCTTCCGCTCTGTGAAGCTCATTGGTTCGTCCCCGCATGCGCCTGCCGACTGCGCTCGATCTCAGCCAGACGGAACTCGACCAGGGCACGTGCTGGGTCAGGCATGCGGTTGACGCCTGCCAGCCAGCCCCCGACGGTCGACGGCGCCATGCGGAGCGATTCAGCTACCTGCCAGCGCGTGAGCCCTGCAGCCTTGCAGCGTTGGCCCAAAATGCGCTGCTCCCTGTAAATCGAGAATCTTGTTGTTCGCATGCTTGCCCCCGAAGGTGTCCTACCCTATGATGCCGGGTGGATATTCGGGCACAATGACATAGAGGAGCATTAACCGCAGTCCGGTTAAGGTCCGGTTAACACTCGATGGCTCGAGTTCGAGAAGCGGGAGGGATCAATCGCTCAAGCCAGCGTCGCTACCGCCGTAGGATAAGGGGGCCTCAGATGGGTCAACAACGCGAAACGATGGCCGGTTGTCACGCCCGATGGGGTTCCTGCTGTCGCCGAAGAACTCACGCAGATTCTTGTTCAGGTCACACTTCTCTACAGTGAAGTTCTTTGGTTGCCCAATCGCCGGGCGGTCACAGTGTGCCTTCTCAATACACCACCGCAGTACATGCCACTGTGTCCTTCCGGCCCCTATTTCCTGCCGCGAGACCGGGGTTGTCTTCTTCGAGTCGGGTTTGCGCAGGTCAAGCAATTCATCACTGGCGAAGCGCACGGGGTCATAGACAAGCTCATATGATGAAAGAGGCCCGATGCGCGGTCTTCGCCCATTTTCATCTTTGTTCTGCTTCGCGCTTGGGGGCGCGACGCTTGTCTGTTGCTGTTCGCCCGGCACCGTCTCATTCTCACGAGCAAACGCGTTCCATGCGAATCTGTTCGGTGTTGCCGCGTACTTCCACAACTTCCGCTGATGATCACCCCAGCGCACGGTGATCTCGCGGCGCATCCAGTCGTCGAGTTTCTGATCCTTCAGGATCGCCCGGATTAGGGGTTTCCTTTTCGGCGTTGCTTCGTCGAAGCATTTCTTGAGAACGACGCGCCGCAAGAATAATGGGAACCGGTTGTCTATGTTGACGAGCATTGTTTGCAGGTCGAGATTGCCTATCGGGGCGCTTGCTTTGCAGATGCCCTCTGCTTCCTCCACGACGGCGTTCAGCCAGAGACCCAGTATGCCTTCGACCAGTTGACGATAGGTGGGAGCAGCAGGATTCTCAGCGAGGGCCTGCGTGAGTGTCTTCGCTTTGTCGAATGAGAAGATAGCGCCCTCAAACGCCTCAATCTTGGATACGAGTTCCAGGAGCGGGCTTCTCGGGAAGGGCTGCCGGGTGGGCAATTCTGAGGTCATCTATGACCCCTTCTGCAAAGGTCTGTTCTGCATCCGAAAAAAGGTGGAAGGCCAGGGCAGAAGTGAACCTGGCCTTGTCGGAGCCAACCCGTCGGCAGGCGCCTATCCGAAGAGGAAAATAGCAGGTGGGGGGGGGTATGCCTGCATCCCGAAGTCGCCGAGAGACGGAAACGGCCGTCGAAGCCTCGGAACCGCGATGCGATTTTTCAGAAATACCATTTATGTGTTCCATGCTCGCCGCGCATTTTTTGTGTACTTCTGCGATGTACACCAGTATTTGGCATGTGTCGAATAATAACAACAGGAGCGGGAAATTGGGCGGAATTAACGGAAATGCGAGTAACAGACTCCGACTCCTTCTGCGCGCGCGCGTATTAATGCTAGTATTATGAGGCAACTGCAAAACTCCCAGATCCGAGGGCTGACCCGCGAAATTCGCTCAATTTCGCCTCATTTCAGTCGGAACGGCCGAGTTTTGCAATTGCCTCTTATATATATATAAATGGCGACGTCGCGGAGTATACCACAGCAATCCGGCGTGCCAGACCGTGAGCCAGACAGAGCTCTGGCGGTTGGCGCGACGGTTGCCCTCACATCCCGACCCGTTGACGGGCGGGCTTGGGTGGGTAGATCTGGCGGCCACCAAGCGTCCGCGGGCCGACCCAGGAGGACCCGGCCGCGACTGAGCGAAACGAACGTGGAGCGTGCCGCCTACCCGGGGACCGAGACCGCACAGGCGAAGTGTCCATACCCGGAGAGACTGAACGGAAGGGGCGGAGAGAACGGAGCCCCTGTAGTGAATGAGCGGAGTGGTTGGCCACGCAGCCCACACCATAGCCGGGGTGCGGCGCCGGATTGCAGACGGCGCGCGGTGGTCAGTACTCGGAAGCGCCAGCGCCGCATTCACCCCTTGAGGGGCAGGGGTGATATGCATTCCAGTGGCCGGGAAGAACGCTCCTTGCGCTGGCCTGCGGGCTGGGCGCACGACGCGACCAGAGTTTCAGCGACCGCAGAATTAGCCGGCGCAAGTGACCGCGCCCCTTGAGCACCCTGCAAACTGGCCGCAGCGCAACCATTGCGAAGACCGGTGAGCAGTGCGGCCTGAACATCCTTGTGCGGTGACATTGGGGATTGAGGGGGTGCAGGGGGACAAGGGGCCTCCATAGCGTTCGTTCTTCTCCGGCCACTGGCTACCGCAGTGTCCGCCCTGGAGGGCAGGGGTGATCAATGGCGCGCCTCGCGCGGAGTGTCCCACAACGATTTCGACGCAAGACACGACCGGGGAGCGACAGCAGGCGCGTGGGGCGTGGCTTGACGGCGTGCGTGACTGCGGCTTGTGGGTGTGAGAGGGTCTTTTCTCTTCATCAACAAGGGGGCTGCACGGTCTGCCGGGTGGTCGGGACTTGGAGCATGGGGAGGAGAATTGCGGAACCGGCACGCAGGGTCAGGCTGTAGACCTGTTCGCGAAGGTACGGATTGAGTATGTATGGGGCGTTCTGTTCACACCACGGGTCAAGATTTGAGATGTCAAAGTTTGCGGTGTCTACCGCGAATACACCGACGAGCTCGACGCAGAGGGAAAAACTGAGCGACTGGTCAGGCGCAGGCGCAATGGCGCGTATGCCCACCCTGATGACCTTGTCGGCGGCGTCGAACTGACCTTTTCCGGATTGGACAATGATCTGAGGGGCTGGGTCCATCGGTAGAGGCGGACGGGTGCGCTTGATGGACAATTCGCGAACTTCAATGTCGATGAACTGGATTGGGTGGTTGGCCATCGTTTTGGTTCCTATGCCGCCATGTTGAAGGAATAATCCTCTGCTGCGGAGCTGTGCTGCGCCGTCCGCTTGTAGTCGAACTCGTTGCCGCTGGCGTCAGGACCGCCCGGCTCACGGGCAGCTGGGTCGATCCCGCAGAGAGAGTCGACCTCTTCGAAGAGACGGTTGTACTCTTCGACGGACATGCCTGACAGCCTATCGAGGACTTGGCTCAATTGGTGCTTTTCCATATGCCTCCCCCGTCGGTGACTATCATCATATGCTTAATACACCCCCCGGCCTTGGTGCAAAGAATCATCTGGGGGTGACGAACAACGTACGAATGATATGTGTGTTCTCTGTGCCCCTCGACGAGGCACCTAACAACCGCGTATTTGCATGTTCGATCAATGATCGCAAAAATCAACTGATCGCGGAAGGACAGCTCTGGCCGCCCAGCCCGAACGTGTAGTTCCAGTGCCTTTCGTCTGCATTCTTGGAACAGAGACCTGGCCTGACTGTCCGAAACCAAATCCAAGACATCCTGGTCCTCGCATTCGATCGATGCGCATATGACGAGAGCCTGATTGGTATGGCGTCTCTCATGCGCGAACTCAGAAGCTTCCGGTATGCCACGGGTGAGGCCTGTCGCCTCGAAGAAGTACACGCCCTTACCCAGATAGAGATTGGGTTTGTCGGACTCCTTGAACCCCTCACGCAAGATGCGTTCAGCGTTGACCTGATCTGTACCGTGGTAGCCGATCCGTTTCATTAATTACTTCGGCTTTGGGTTGCCGGAAATTGGGCCATGCAAGGCCCCCTAAATTATATCACAATCCCGGAGGGGTGCAAGCGAAACATCATTCGGCCCTACTGGGGCGGAAGGTCTGCGCTTGTTCAGGACATTGGCGCGCCGCCCAGCCGCCCATGAGGCCGTGATTGGCGCGAGTCTGGGGAGACAACAGATTTGCAGGCAGTCTTGGACCGATGGACTGTGCTCCGCTGGGGAGCGATGAGGGCGTGGCTTGACGGCGGTCTTGTCGCTTTTTCTCCGCTGCGGGAGAGGTCACTGAGTATATTGGTTTCAGCGCGCAGAAGGAATCGCCGTGAACCGCCATTGGAGGTCGAGATGAAGATTGCCGTCTCTTGTATCTGCGCTTCGGTCGTTGCTGTCGGCTCGATACTTGCTGAAACGCCCTGCAATGACTCGCTCTATTTGGCATTGAAACGCGTGCCGCTGAACGTCATGAGTCAGCGCGAGTACGACTACTTCATGCTCAAGGAGAAATACTGTCTTGATGCGGCCAAAGACTCGAGAAGTGCGCCAGCAGATACCGGCCTTCTGCGAATAACAGTCGCTGGTTTGGGTGCTTACCAATACGATCCGGGAAGGGACTTTTTGCCAGTCATTCGTGCAATGAAGATCTATGTCGATGACATTGCGGTAGGGGCCCCGCCTCGAGCAACCATCCGAATTGCCCCGGGACCTCACGTCGTTTCGCTGTTCCCAAGCTTCCAGTTGAGCGCGGAAGGACCGTGGGATAAGCAGAGGCTTGGCACTGCCTTTGTGAAGGTGAATGTTGCGGCGGACCAAGGGGTCGAAGTTAGGATGAGGATGCTCTGTGATGTGGGCGGCAACGGGACCTGCGATGGGAATGAATGGAGCTTCACAGCTGAAACGGAACGTCTTCTGCCCGCTGAGCCCGTAGGGAAGCTACTACATGTTGCGGGAACTGGTGATTCAGTCTTTGCAGGAACGATCGAGAAGATACTTCTGCGGTGCACCGAGAAGATCTATCGAAATCCCGGCTACAAAGCTGAGGTCGAGGGGATTGGCACAGCGGGGGCAATCTATTCGGTGTACGGTCAAACAGAACTGTTCTACTGCATAGCCTTCAATGAGCAGAAAGCTTACATTGCCAAGAGCAAGTGCGTTGTAAGGGTGGAGTAGCGGTGCGCTTGGCGCGGTCGGCGTGGTTTGACGGCGGGTGTATCGTCTTTCTCTTTGGTGAGGGTGCGGACACTGAGTATATTCGTTTCACGGGTGATGCACACAAGCTGGGTCTGTTTTCGAGGCCCTTGGAGCACCGCTCCTGTCTGCCCCAATAGTTCTTGACGCGGTTGGGTATTTTTTTCGAGGTATGATACCCATCAAGGACCCCAGTGCAGTGGTAGTGATGGGAACGGCAAGAATGACGGTATTGTATTGTCTTCGGGTTACCTTTGAGATATTGGGGCGATATTGACAGACGCGATGAGCGTGCATTGCGCAATGTGAACGATGTCTGTAGGTGACAGGATGCGCATGACCATGGACGGAACGGGAGGAATCTGCATTGTGGTCTTCTTATTGAGAACCATAGCTCAAGCGATGCTACTGCTTGCATTTGCGGTGAATGCGCAGAATGATAGCAATCTCATAGCTATAATGGATTTGGAGGCAGACAATGTAAGTATTGGCGAGGCAAAAACACTGACCAGTAAGTTGAGATTTGAGCTTGTCAATTGCGGCAGATTCAATGTCCTTGAGCGTGGCCAGATGGAGGAAATCCTTAAGGAACAAGGCTTCCAACAAACAGGCTGTATCTCCACTGAATGTGCTGTACAAGCGGGTCAGTTGCTGGGTGTCAAGAAAATGATTGCAGGTAGCATTGGTCGAGTTGGGTCTATCTATCTCATCACCGTTAGAAAGATTGATGTGACTACTGGAAGAATTGTCCAGAACTTTCAGGTCGAAATACCTGGTGCCATTGAGGATGTTCTGAGGAGAGGCATACCTAGCGCCGCTTACAAATTGGCGGGTATTCCACGCATGCTGGAAACCCCCAATTCCATTGCGGCAGATGGTGCTATGGGCGCGGAGCATAGGCGGGCGATTAAGTTTGAAATTCTGTATGATGAAGACTTCAAGGAACCATACGATGTTGTCAAGACAGAAATGACGGATCTAAGCGAGATTGACGGTGAAAGAGACGTTGCCAAATACCGCAAACGTGCGCTTGAGAGTGGGTGCAACGGGATAATTTTCAAGAAGTCCGTTGGGATGAAGATGAACGACCCTGGTTACCAAATCTATCAGGTACGATTTGTTCGGCGGAAGTGAGTACGGGTAGAATGTACGGCTGTTGCTGCTGCAACCGTCTTCTTCTTTCTGTTTGCGGGCAAATGGAACGCGCGGATGTACCCGTGGCTCCTCGCAACCGTTCGGTTGAGATTGACGACCACACCAATGGCGTCAAGGACGTTGTCAGGCAAAAGATTGCTGGTCTATACAAGGGAAATGGCCCCGCCACCGATCAGGCTAAGGTGCAAACCGAAGCCGCCACGCGCGTATCGAATGCGTATATCTTGCAGCTCAAAGCAAGCCGGGACAACTGCGCTGCCAGGGTCCTCAATGTAAAGTAGAACGATGCGATACTGGTACGGCCTGCGCGCGTGAGCGGGCGGGCGACCTGTCTGAAACAACCTTGTCGAGATACCCTCTCAACGTCTGAGCATGGACGCGGTATTTCTCCCAAAGCCCCGGATCGGTACGCACCAGTCGGGATGCCTTGCTCTCCGCGGCTTCCACCCCCTCACTGACGAGTCTCTCAATCGCCCTGCGTGTGGCGGCATTCTGTGTCGCCATCTTGTTTTCTCCTGATTCTTTGGGCCACAGCGCCGTTGCCTCCAGCGCCGCCTTGATCTTCCGATCCTGTGTCTGATCGTCGGCAGAACCTTCCTTCATTGCCTTTGCTGGAAGAACCGGCTGCGGCCTTGGTGGTGCGGTCGGTCGGCTGCCCGATCCCGTTTCGGACGGAGGCACGGGGGTGCCGGCGCTTGGCTTCTCCGGTTCCATCTCGACCGACGCCGATGCAGGCCGCGGTTGAGGAGGCGGGGGGGGTGCCTCCACTTTAGGGGAGGTACTCGCCAGTCGTTTTGCCATCAGATCCGCCTTCCCCACCGCTGCGGTTTTCGCCAAACCAGACAGTGCCAGGATCAATTCACCCTTGTAAACGCCGACATCGCCACCGACGTACGCGGGCAGGCTGTTGACCCAGTTTGAGACCTGCATATCCTCTTTCACGAAATCCGGAACGAGGCTCTCAAGGACGCCCGCAGCCGCCTCACGGAAGCGGTGAGGGTTCTCAGTCAGGGGATTCTTGCTGGTCATTTGTTGCCTCCTGTCGTTTGTGGAGTTGTGCCGGTGCCGATGAGCTTGGCCTTGATGCCGGCGTGTCTGGCGAGTGCGGCTTGGACGCGGCGGCTCTCGTCGTCGGTCAAGGCGCCATTGCTCCCGGACAGTACCTCCGCGACCTCTTCATTTGTTCTACGAGCGGATTGCAGGAAGACCGTTTCGGTCGCCTTCAACCTGGCGCTGAGGTCGGGGAGGTTGTTGGTGCCCATCTTCTTGAGCAGAATGTGTTGCTCGGTGCCGAGGAGTTTCGCGAGCTTCCCGGCCGTAGTGCCGGGGTTCGGAACGTCTTCGTCGGCTTGCAGGGCGCGGTAGCCATCGGCCAGGGAATGGACCATGACGTCGAATGGGTCCTTGGGGATGTTCGGGTCTTGCTCTCTCGACAAATCGGATCTCATGTTCGTTGCTCCTTGGGGTCTGTTCCCCGTGTTGAATGTGGTACTATGCCTACAATGCCGCCAGACCGCACCAGAGCCCGCAGGACAGGTGGCCGATCGTTGGGGTGTCCGATGATGTGCCGAAGTCCGGGAAATAACCTGCGGGGGGCGGTGCGCGTTCGTGCATGCCCCGTTGATAGTGGTTGACTGAATGACCGAAAGTGGTAGACACTTGGTAGACAGTTGCCGGGAAATAGGGGGTAAAACAGGGATATTGGAG
>Ga0315284_10005505_pt1 | contig 17989 bp, 11 predicted proteins | sample YL17G09_16_MG_FD_203696 | JGI IMG/M metagenome (GOLD analysis project Ga0315284, IMG submission 203696) | Sediment microbial communities from Yellowstone Lake, YNP, Wyoming, USA - YL17G09_16 | ecosystem: Environmental > Aquatic > Freshwater > Lake > Sediment | place: USA: Wyoming | collected...
CTGTCCCAGCGAGGCCAGGCTGAACGGCGCCTCCTCCGCGGCGCGCAGCGGATCGAGCCACCCGCCGCTCAGCAGCAGTGCCGCGCCGCCGAGGGATGCGAGAAAGTGGCGTCGCGAGAGTTCATTCACGATAGTACCCGTTGTCGGAGCGTAAACGTGACATGATAAAAACAATTATAGTGCCCGGTTTGGTGGTTGAGTAGGCAAGAAAGCGTATTCGAACTTTTCCGCAGCTCTCGAACCGTATCGAAACCACCTCACTAATAGCACTTGTTCCCGCAAGGTTTTCCTATCTGTGCGGTAGTTTCGATACGGCACGATGGTTGTGAAAAGAATCGAAAAGGCTCTCCTGCCTACTCAACCACCATACCTGCCTCTATTTCTGGGAAGCTAAATACGGATGACGCATCACTTGATTACGCTGTCTGATCCGTGTTTGCGCGAATCATTCGTCGCGTCCTGCGATCATTGCGCCGACGTCCTGTCGGCGCACGGATTTTGGTAGGCTTGCCTTCCAGGGGTCGCCCCGACTTCATCGGGGTAAACTTTCGTGCGACCCCTGGCTATTGACTCCCGCCCTTGCAGGGCGACATTCCGCATCCATGCGGAATAGATAATGCGATCACCTTACATAAGAAGCGAGAATTTCGTGCAAACTCGGATATGCCAGAGTGATCCAGGATTACTTCCCGGCTAACAGTGCCTGCAGCTCCTGCTCGGAGTTGGCCAGCACGACCACCCCGTAGACGTCGATCTTCGGGAGCCGGATCGTCAGCGACTTCCCTTCCCGCTCGACTTTGAGCGGCAGCGGAGGCGCCTGCGTCTCGCCGTCGGGCGTCAGGAAGGCGGCGACGGGGGTCGGGAAGTCGGCGGCCGGCAGCGTGATCGTCGGGCCGTCCACGGCCTGGTGCTGCAGGTTGTAGTCGGGCAGCGCCGCTTTGTCCCCGGCGCTGCGGAGGTAGATCATGTACGAGCCCTGCTGGTCGCCCACATACGGGGACAGATCGCCGGGCGAAGCCAGGTTGTGCTCGGTCCACGGACCGGGCGTCCAGCGCGAGTCCTTCGCCTCGCTCCCCGCGTCTATGAGCAGGCCGTAATAGGAGCGCGTGAAGCCCACGTCGCCGGCGACGCGCACCTCCACCGTGTTGTTGTCGCGCAGCACCTTCGGATCGACCGGCACGTCGGTCCAGTTGTCCGCCACCTTGCCCAGCGGCAGCCGTCCCACCTCAGCGCCGTTGACGCTCACCACCACCCAGGCTTTCGTCTGCTCCTTGTGCATATACGGCTGGCGCAGCACCTCGCGGGCCGTGTAAGTCTGCGTCCAGTACGGCGTGAAGCCCAGCAGCGAGACGACCGGCTTAACCAGCGCCCCGCGCTGCGCCGCGGTGAGCGCGATCTGTTTGCGCGCGGCGCACGCCGGGTGATCCAGGATGGTCGCCTGATGGGTGTCGTTAGTGGTGGAATTGAGCACGTGCAGCGTCAGCGCGTTGGATTTTGCCGGGCGCAGGACATTGACGAAGACGTCGTCCCGCGGATTGGCAAGGCTCCACCGCGTGTCCAGCGCGCGGCCGTCCTTCAGCAGTCGCTGCAGCGCGATGTCGCTCAAGGAGGTCAACGGCTCCGGCTCGAAGATCACGAATCCCTTGCCGGACGCTATGAAATCACCCGGCTGCTGAATCCTGAGCTCTTCGATCCAGCACAGCTCCCCGCCGTCCGGCGCGGCGGTCAGCGTGATCAGGTCGCCGGCGCGGAGTTTGTCCACCTTCGCAGTGAGCGGGCGGAATTCATCGCTCTGGTGGTCGAGCTTCAGCGCCGCCAGCTTTTTGCCGTTCAGGCTCAGGGTGACGGCGCCGCTGCCCAGTGACGAATCGAGACAGGAGGCCTTGATCAGATAGGGTCCGGAACCTGCGGGGATCTGCTCGGCTCGCAGGCGGATGGACGCGGTCGGCGCGCCCTTCCCCACGCTCGACGGCTTGACGGCAATGCGCCCGTCGCCGCCGTCCGGAAGAAAATTCGTCAGCGTCATCTGCCGGTCGGGACGGATGACGATCAACCGGCCCGCCGTCGCCAACGTCCCGCCTTGCCGCAGGGCGTCCTCCCGAGAGAGCAGGTTCCCCTCGCGATCGCGCAGGCCGAAGCTCTCCCCGATAATCACCGTGCCGCCGGCGGAGACATACTGCCGCAGCGCTTTCGCGCCTTCCGGGGTTACGCACTGCACATCGGGCAGGATGACGCATTGATAGGAGGCGAGCTGTTCGGGCGTGAGCTGCCGGTCCACGATGATGTCATACGGCACGCCCAGCTCCGACAGGCGGTCGGAAAAATGCTTGACGTGCGACGACGGCGTGTAATCCATGCCGATCCACCAGTCCGGTCCGAGGAATTTGGTGCCGTCCACGTGCCAGATCCGCCGCCGCCACAGCTCCGTATTGGTAGAATACATCAGCGCGACCGACGCCGCCGGCTGGGCGTCGCCATACAGCCGCCGGTATTGCTTGAGGAACGTGTTGAACTGTATGGGCCCTGTGCCCAGGTAACTGGACAGGCAGGCGGCGGCTTCCGCGGTGGTGATGTAGCCGGATTCCGGCGCGCGCTCGCCGCCGATGAAGGGCAGCGCCGGTTTGCGCAGGTCCAGCCGCGGCCGCGCCGCCGGGAAGCACCAGATATTCACCAGCGCCTTGCCGTCCGTCGCCGCGGAGGCTACCTTGTAGGAGAAATCGCTCCGCCCCCAGGGCCGCTCCCCACCGCCGCCCAGCTCGACCAGGATGACGTCCGCCTCGGAGTGCTCCATCATGTAGTAATACTCCGGGTAGCCGTGAATCCAGTTCGGCGCGATATAGCGGGTCTGCTGCATGCCGTGAGCGTACTGCTTCAGGTTGTTGATGTATTTCGAGTTCACGTCGAGCCAGAAGAAGTCCCAGGCGTTGCGGATGCGCTCATCGCCGCAGGTCTCCGGGTCCGCCACCACCGTGCCGAACCGTTTTGTGCAGTACGTCGCCCACGCATCCTGGCACACCGGGCAATAGCACTTCAGGAAGAACGGGTTGTCCAGGAAATACACGTGCAGCGGCGGTACCGGATCGGATGTCATCTTCGAATAGACCGGATCGTTCGGGAAGGGCTGGCCGCCCTGCGCGAACAACTCCATGCGGCGCTGCTGGTAATCCAGGTACTGGGGGGACAGGCGGCACCCGGCGAAGCGGCGCGTGGTCCCATCGCGGTCCCACGGGTTGGCGTAGATCACCTTGCGCGTGCCGTCCCGCTCCAGCACCGTGCCCTGCAGCATGGGCGGGAACTGGGCGAAGAGATTGTCCTTCTCGTTCGGGTTCCAGAACAGGCTGGTCGAACACAGGTAAGTGGTGCGGTGCACGTCGTTGGCGATCAGGAAATCGATGAGCTTCGGGTCTTCGGTACCATAACCGCCCCACAGCAGGTTGAAGCCCTGATCGACCATCGCTTGCGCCTGCGCCATGTCCGATGCCCCCGTCTGCACCCAGCGCAGGTTGCCGCGGTGGAGCCAGGCCGGCAGGTCGTTGTGCACAGTCCAGGTCGATGCCATGACCGGGATGCTGAGGGATAACCCCAGTACCCAGAGGATGACGATTCGCATCTGTCGGAGAATCATTTGGTGCCTCCCTTAATATGTGATCACCGTTAATACACGGTTGTCGCTGTTATTTTCCGTAATCCTTCACCTTCAGCGTGCTGACGATGCCCGGTTTGCCGAACGCGTTGACGGTGCGCGCCTCTAAAATATTGGTATCGATGCGCAGTGTCCACTCATACGTGTTGCCGCATTTCGTCCACTCCCCGCCGTCTAAGCGCACCTCGTAGCGATCGAAATTCGGGGTGTGTGTATCGAATTCCAGGTGCAGCGATCCGTCCGCCTTCCCGTAGGAAGGATAGATCGCCGTCTGGTTGAGCGTCCAGTACATGTCGCCGGCGCGGTTCGTGGTGTAGGGATACCGGGGATGCAGCTCCTGAATCGGGCCATCGCGCCAGAGCAGCCACTCGGTGTCCGTCAGCCACCCCTGCGCATCGATGGAACCCGGCAGCGCCGAATCCAGAATGTTGTTGCGGAAGGGGATGAGCACCATCTCATATCGGCGCATCGCCTCCTCCTCCTTGAACGGATCCCAGCGGTCCGCCGGATTGCTCGGCACCACCACCACATCGGTCCAATCCTTGTCCGGCAACCGCTTGTGCAGCTCCAGCGCGCTCATCGGCACGCCGTCGAGCTCGTAATGGTAATTCAACGCCTGCTTGTCATCCACCGCCGGACCGACATCCATCAGCATCCATTTGCGGAAGTCATTGGACCACACCTCGGAGTAGCCGTGGTTATGGGCGCCCGTCAGGCGACCGGTGTAGCCCTGCGTCAGGGCGCACTGGACGAACACCCACGCGTAATGGCCGCAGAAACCGGGCGCTTTGCCGCGCGGCGCCATGTCCAGCAGGATGAGGGCGTCGGGCGGGGCGCACCAGTCGAGCTCGCCGCGCGACCAGCCGTTGCTCCACTGATGGCGAGTCCAGTCACGGAGCGCGACGAGCTGCCCGAGCTCGGTCTTGCCTTGCGCCGCCACCTCGTCCAGCTTATACATTTTCCGCAGCAGCTCCAGCCGCCGGCTCGGGCGCTGATAGGTGAACTGATAGGAGCTGCGGATGATCTGTTGATTATCGAAGCGCACCACGGCGATGTTCTTCGGCGCCGGTGTGACGTCCAGCCGCGCGCGCAGCGTCACCGAGCGCAGCAGCGGGGTGATGAGGGGATTGCCGGTGGCCAACACGGCGCGCCACTGCAGGTACCGGTGATCCGGCGGCAACTCCAACCAGGCTCCGGGGATCGCCGGTTGCCAGGCGTCCCAGCGCTCCGGATCATATTCCGGGACGGCGCCGGATCGCAGCTCAATCCGCACGGCCGTGGTGTCCGGCGTCCCGGCATCGGCGGCAAGCTGCACGGCCAGCGGTTTGGCGACCGGAGCAATGGGACCGGGAAGGGCCAGCGCGGCCAGGTCGATGCCGTCCGACCAGAGCTCCCCGCGTTCGGGATATCGCCCCATGCCCAGCCGGACCGTATATTCGCCGTTGAACTCCCCGTCAGTGCCCAGGTGGTCGTAGTCCCAGGTTTTGCCGCCGTCCAGGCTGCGGGCGCTGCGGTTGGGCAGCAGGCAGTTATCGACATACAGCATGCCCGCCCCGGAAAAGATCACTTCGTTCTTCCCGCGGCGCAGACAGTCGGGCGGCACGTCCACCGTCGCCCAGTTGCCGTAAGCCCACTTTTTGGGGTCGCCGATGGTCAGCCGCCGCCCGTTCACCTCGATGCGCACCTTATCCGAGGCGGCGCCGAAATACAGTTGCACCCAGCGGGCGCGCGGATCGTCCAGCACGAACTCCTTCTTCGCCGACACGCGCTCGCTCAACTCCTCGTTGAACACGCCGTTCTCTGTATACCCGGTGCTGTCGAAGATCAGTTCGAACGGCGTCAGGGTGACGGCCTCCGGCTCCGACATGACGTCGATGTTCCGGTCCCGGCGCATCTCCCGCATCGCCGCGTGAGAGAAGGTTTTCTCCACCGTCAGCGGCGCCGAAATCGCGGACCGGCACAACGCCAATGCCAGTGCCAGCAGAAAACACAGGCCGTTACTTCGCATAATTCACCTCCAGCGTGCTGACGATGCCCGGTTTGCCGAACGCGTTGACGGTGCGGGCGTTCAGCGAATTGGCGCCGGCGTGCAGCGGCCAGTCGAAGGTGTCGTCGCACTTCGTCCATTCCCCGCCGTCGAGGCGCACCTCGTAGCGGGTGAAGTTGGGCGTCACGGTGTCGAATTCCAGGTGCAGCGTGCCCGCCGTGCTGCCGTAGGACGGGTACACCGCCGTCTGGTTAAGCGTCCAATACATATCGCCTTCGCGGTTCGTCGTGTAGGGATATTCCGGGTATTCCAACTGCCGCGCCCCATCGCGCCACAGCAGCCAGTAGATCGCCGACGGCCAGCCGTTCAGGTCAAGGTCGCCCGGCAGCGGCGAGTCCAACTGGTTATTGCGGAAGTAGGTGGCGACAAAGGCATAGCGCTTCATCGACTCGGGTTCCTTTTCAGGCTCCCAGTAATTAGAGGGCGTGTTGGGTTTGACCACCACGCCTTTCCAATCGTTCTTCAACAGGCGCCGATGCATCTCCAGCGAGGAGACCGGCACCTTGTCCACCTCGTAGTGGTAGGTGATCTCCTTCTCGTCATCGGCTGAAGGTCCCACGTCCATCAGGATCCACTTGCGGAAGTCGTTGGACCAAACCTCCGAGTAGGCGTGCGCCCGCCCACAGATCTCGCGTCCGGTGAAGCCCAGCGTCTGCGCGCACTGGACAAAGGCCGCCGCGTAATGCCCGCAAAAGCCGGAGGACTTGCCCCTTCCCGCCATATCGAACAGCAGCAGGGCATCGAGGGGGGTGCACCACATCAGCTCCCCCGCCGACCAGCCGTTATGCCACTGGTGGCGGGTCCATGCCCGCAGCGTGGTCAGCTTATCCATCTCCGATTTCCCGTCGGCCACCACCTCGTCGATATTGTATTTTTTGCGCAGGATATCCAGGCGATTGGTGGGCCGCTGGTAGACGAACGGGTAGGAGCCGCGGATGATTGTTTGATTGTCGAAGCGCGTGACCTTGATCGCCCCCGCGTCCGGCGGCGGCTCGGTCTCCAGGTGCGCGTGCAGCCTCACCGCGCGCAGCAGTGGGGTAAACTGGTGGTGTCCCGTCTCCAGGAAGGCGCGCCACTGCACGTAGCGGTGGTCAGCCGGCAAGTTGCTCCACTCGTTGCGCGCCATCGGACGCCAGGCGATCCAGCGGTCAGGATCGTAGGTGGGAGTCGGGCCGGAGCGAAGCTCGAAGCGCACGGCGGTCTGTTCCGGCTTGACAATGTCGGCGGTCAACTGTATGTCGATAGGCTTCACGACCGGGCAGAGCGGGCCTTCGCCGGCCAGTGATGCCAGATCGATGCTGTCCGACCAGAGCATCCCCGATTCGGGATAGCGCCCCAGACCGAGCCGTATGACGTATTCGCCGTTGAACTCCCCGTCGGTGCCCAGGTGGTCGTAATCCCAGGTTTTGCCGCCGTCTACGCTGCGCGCGCTGCGGTTCGGCTTCAGGCAGTTATCCACGAACAGCGCGCCGGCGCCGGAGAATATGGCAGTATTCACGCCTTTGCGCAGTGCGCTCACCGGCACGTCCACCGTCCCCCAGCCGCCGTAGGCCCACGCGTTGGGGTCGCCGATTTTCAACGGCGTGCCGTTCATGGTGATCTTCGCCTTGTCGGTGCCGATGACGAAGTACAGTTGCGCCCATTTGGCCTGCGGATCGTCGAGGAGAAACATTTTCTTCGCCTGGATGCGATCGCTCAAACTCTCATGAAACGCCCCGGTTTCGGCATACCCCATGCTGTCGATGAGCAGGTCGAACGGCACCAGGGCGACTGCGCCGGGCTGCGAGGCGACGTCGATGTGCCGGTCGCGGCACATCTCCCGCAAATCCGCATAGGCGAATCGTTTATCCACGGTCACCGGATCGGCGGCAAGCACGGCCCCGCACAGTGCCAGTATGATGAGAACAAGGACGTTACTTCGCATAATTCACCTCGAGCGTGCTGACGATACCCGGTCGGCCGAAGGCGTTGACGGTGCGCGCGGACAGCGTGTTGTCGCCCGCATGCAGCCACCAGTCGCAACTGCTGCCGCAGGCTTTCCACGCGCCGCCGTCGATCTGCACTTCGTAGCGGGCGAAGTTCGGGGTCACGGTGTCGAACTCCAGGTGCAGCGTGCCGGCCGTGTTTCCGTAGGCCGGGTAAATCGCCGTCTGGTTGAGTGTCCAATACATATCGCCCAGGCGATTCGTCGTGTAGGGACATTCCGGATGGATCATCTGCCGGGCGCCGTCGCGCCAATACAGCCAGTCGATATCGGATGGCCAACCGTTGTCATCCAGCTCACCCGGCAGCACCGAGTCCAGCATGTTGTTGCGGAAGGGGATGGCCACGTATTCGTAGCGCAGCATCGCCTCGGGGTCCAGGGTCGGCTCCCAATCGTTGTCCGGCCTGTTGGGCGCCACGTCCACGCCGGTCCAATCGTTGATCAGCAGGCGCTTGTGCAGATCCACGGCGGTCATCGGCACGCCGTTCAGTTCGTAGTGATAGTTCAGCTCCTTCTCGTCATCGACCGCGGGACCGACATCCATGAGTATCCACTTGCCGAATTCGTTCGACCACACCTCCGCGTAACCGTGCGCGCGGCCGCACACCACGCGGCCCGTATACCCCAGCGACAGCGCGGATTGCACGAAGACGGTGGCGTAATGCCCGCAACACGCCGTGCCTTTTCCGCGGGCGGCCATGTCGAGAATGACCAGCGCATTATACGGAGTGCACCAGTAATATTCTCCCGCCGACCAGCCGTTGTCCCACTGGTGGCGAGTCCACGCCCGCAGCGTGGTGAACTGCTCCAGCTCGCTTTTCGCGCCCGCTACCACGGTGTCCAGCCCATACTTTTTCCGCAGCAGCTCCAGCTTCGGGCCGGGCCGCTGGTAGACGAAGGGGTATGAACTGCGGACGATCTGCTGATTCTCGAAGCGCGTCACGCGGATGGCGGCGTCCGGCGGGGCAATCTCCAGCTTTACGTTCAGCGTGACCGAACGCAGCAGCGGAGTGCGCAGACGGTCAGTGGTGGCGAGGATGGCGCGCCACTGAACGTACCGGTGATCGGGCGGCAATGCCGTCCAGGCGCCCGCCGTCACCGGTTGCCAGGCGTCCCAGCGCTCCGGATCGTAGGCCGGCGTCGTGCCCGAGCGGAGCTGCAGGCGCACCGCCGTCGGCGCCTCGACCGTCACATCGGGCGCCAGCATTACGGCCAGCGGCTTGCCCGCCGGCGCGATCGGTCCGCCGGGAACCAGCGCGGCGAGATCGATGCCGTCCGACCAGAGGATGCCCTTCATGGGATAGCGTCCCAGCCCGAGCCGGACGGTGTATTCGCCGTTGAACTCACCGGCGGTGCCCAGGTGATCGTAATCCCAGGTCTGCCCGCCGTCCACGCTGCGCGCGCTCTGGTTGGGCAGCAGGCAGTTGTCCACGTAGAGTGTGACGTCGCCGGAAAAGACCACCGTGTTCACTCCCTTGCGCAGACAGTCCGTCGGGATATCCACGGTGGCCCAGCCGTTGTAGGCCCACTTCTTCGGGTCGCCGATGGTCAGCTGGCGCCCGTTGACGGTGATCTTCGCCTTGTCGGTGGCGAACTGGAAATAGAGCTGCGCCCAACTGACCTTCGGATCGTCGAGGACGAACTCCTTCTTCGCCCACACGCGGTCGCTCAGCCTTTCCTGGAACTGACCGGTCTCGGTATGTCCGGAGCTGTCGCAGATAAGCTCGAAGGGTGTCAGCGACACCGCGCCGGGTTTCGTGGTGACATCGATGTTCCCGTCCCGGCACATGGCCTGCATATCGACCAGTGAGAACGTTTTCGCGATCGCCACCGGATCGGCAAGCGCGGGGGAGCACAGCAGGAGTATGCCCAGTGACCGGATGAGCGGTGTGAGGCGCGGGAATCTCATTTCGTTAACCTCCGCCTTCCTGGCCTGCATGACAGCCTCCGGGTTGGAGGTTGTTTCGTTTTTCAACATCATCTTTCTGCGTGAAGTTACCGCTTTCCTGTTTTGAAATGGCATTATTCATGACACCGGTAACGAATCTGTAAGCAGAACCACGCTGCCATAGCCTTTTCATATACAATAAGGGGAAATGCCTGCCGGGGTAGAAACTGGCCATGTCTCTCACCCTATTTTTATGCGGCGATGTCATGACGGGAAGGGGGATCGATCAGATCCTGCCTTACCCCGGCGATCCGCGGCTGCATGAGCCTTTCATGACAAGTGCCTTCAAATATGTCGAGCTGACCGAGCATGCCACCGGATCACTCCCCCACCCCGCCACGTTCGACTACATCTGGGGCGATGTCCTCCCGGAATTGGAACGTCAGTCGCCGGACGTGCGTCTCATCAATCTGGAAACGAGCATCACCACAAGCTCATCCTTTACGGCTGCGGCGACTTCCTCAACGATTACGAAGGCATTGGTGGCTTTGAAAGCTACCGTCCCGACCTGGCGCTCATGTATTTCCCAACCCTCGATGAAACGACCGGCGTCCTTCTCGACCTGCACATAGTGCCCATACAAATCAGGCACTTTCGTCTGAATTATGCTGGTGAAGAAGATGCCATCTGGTTATGCGATACCCTGACGCGTGAAGGGCAGACTCTTGGCACCGGTACCCGATTGAATGACGACAACACGCTGACATTGATATGGTAAGGCAGGAAGAACGATAAATAGGCTGGAATCTCATCTGTGGGGAGGAACACTCGATGAAGTGGATGACATTCACCCGGTTGGGTCTGGTCTTCGGAGGCCTGTTATTGATTGTGCAAGGTCATGCGGTCGAAACCGCGCAGCTTGCGTCAGGCGGAAAGGCCCTCATGCCGGTAGTGGTGGGGGCAAAGGCTTCCGACGGTGTGCGCGCGGCGGCGAAGACGCTGGCCGATTACCTGGGGCGCATCAGCGGTGCCGCCTTCACCGTGCAGGAAGGCGACGGCACAACGGGCATCGTGCTGGGACTGCCCGGCAATTTCGCAAAGCTGCCCGTGAAGGCGGATTTCCCCGGCGGCCCTTACGGGCGTGAGGATTACCTGCTGCATTCCGGGCGCAATGGCGTGTGGCTCATCGGCGCGTCGGAGCTGGGCGTCAAGCATGCCATCTGGGACTTGCTCTACCGCCTGGGGTATCGCCAGTTCTTCCCCGGTAAGACCTGGGAGGTGGTGCCCTCCATCGCGAAACTGTCGATCAGCGCCGACGTCCGCGAGCACCCGGCTTTCGCCGCCCGCCGCATCTGGTACAACTGGGGCACGCTGGATTACAACGCGCAGTCCTACAATGAATGGGAAGCGCGCAACCGCATGGCGCAGGGGTTCCGCCTGAACAGCGGCCACGCCTACGAAAGCATCATCGCCGCCAACAAAGCGGCTTTCGACGCCCACCCCGAATATTACAGCCTGGTCAACGGCAAGCGGCTTACCGGCGGCGATGCGAAGCTCTGCATCTCCAATCCCGACCTGCGCAAGCTGGTGGTGTACTGGGCCGTCCGGCAGGTGAAGGCGAATCCGGATATCGACTCACTCTCCCTGGAGCCGAGCGACGGCGACAACTGGTGCGAATGCGACGCCTGCCGGAAGATGGGCAGCCCCAGCGACCGCGCGCTGACCCTGGCCAACGAGGTGGCGGCGGCGATCAACGGGCTGGGCCTTGGCGACAAATACGTCGGCATGTATGCCTACAACCGCCACTGCCCGCCGCCCACTATCAAGGTGGACCCGCACGTCATCATCAGCACCACCACCGCCTTCATCACCGGCGGCTACACCCTCGACCAGGTCATCGACGGCTGGAAAGGCAAAGGCGCCACCCTGGGCATCTACGATTATTACAGCGTGGTCGATTGGGACTGGAACCTGCCGGGCCGCCCGAAAGCTTCGCGGCCAGCCGGCGTGGCGAGCTCCATCCAGTATTTCTATAATAAGGGCGCGCGCTTTTACGATTGCGAGTCGGGCGATGCCTGGGGACCGAACGGCCTGGGCTACTATATCGCCTCCCGCGTGATGTGGAACATCGATGAAGCCGACCGCGTAGACCAGTATGTAGACGATTTCCTCACCCGCGCCTTCGGTCCGGCCAAAGAGCCCATGCGACAGTTTTATCAGCTCATCAATTTCGACACCGCGCGACGATCGGGGGGCGACCAGGTGGGACGCATGTACCGCGCGCTGGCGGAAGCGCGCGGGCTGGCCGCCGGACAACCCGGCGTATTGGCGCGCATCGACCAGCTGATCCTTTACACGCGCTACGTCGAGCTGTATAACGCCTTCTCCGGCGGCAAAGGCGCCCGCGACGCCATGCTCGCGTTTGCCTGGCGGATTCGCAAGACGGAGATGATCCACGTCTACGGCCTGTGGTCGGTCACCATCGGACAGCACGCGGCGCTCGACCCGAAACACCCGTTGAAGAGCGACGAACCGTTCACCAAAGAGGACATCCTGACCATCCTGACGCAGGGCATCGCCAACAACCAGCCGGTAGAGATGGGCTTCACCCCCGTCGGATTCAGCGACCAGCTTGTCCCGGCGACGAAACTGAAGCTGCCGGACATGCCGCTCGGTTCCTACCCGCCCGAGTCGCAGGATCACCACACCTATTACATCTGGATCGACAGGGCGCCGGCCGAATTCCACCTGAAGGTCACCGTGCAGAAACTCTGGGCGCTGCGCCCGCACAAAATCACCCTCTACTCGCCCAACGAAGTCACCGGCAAGCCGGTAGACGAGAGCGGTATCGTGAAACCCGACGGGCAAACTTACGACGTGGTGCTGCGCACCACCCACGACGGCCTGCACCGGCTGGAGGTGGTGGATGGCGGCGATTACACCCGCATCGTGTGGCCGGAAGGCATGCCGGTTGTCCTCCCCACCGGCATCGACACCCCCGGCGTGTTCGAGCACTTCCGCGGGCCGTGGACGCTGTATGGCTACGTGCCGAAAGGCGCCAAAGTAGTGGGCGGCTGGGCCGCGCGCATCGCCCAGTGGGCGCCGCGCGTCTCCGGCGTGCTGAAGGACGGCGACGGCAACGTGGCCTTCGACTTCGGCAAAATGGATGGCGACGGCTGGTTCAGCGTGCCCGTCCCCGCCGGCCAGGATGGCCGCCTGTGGAAATTCGAAGGCAGCAACGGCGTCCGGCAATTGATGACTATCCCACCCTATCTTGCGCGCAGCGAGCAGGAGCTGCTGCTGCCGAAGGAAGTTGTCGATAAGGATGCGAAATAACATCCTTATCGTATTCGTATAACACGAAGGCCTCAGCTCGTAGTAGGCCCGTCAGGGCCGTGCCCGTTACCGAGCATAAAGCTCGGTACCAATTAAAGAGAAAGGGTTTCTCTTTAGGACGATAACAGGCTTTATGCTCGGTGACAGGCACGGCCCTGACGGGCCTACTACGAGCTGAGGCTTTCCTGCGCCATCTCATACATCGCCAGCAGGTTCTCCAGCCGGCAGCTATTATCCGCTTCAGTGGTCGAGCCCATGAAATAACCGGGGTAGGCGTCGCGGATGGCCTGCCGGCAGGTTTCACGCACCTCCTCCGGCGTGCCGCGGGAGAGGAGCTGGCTCATGTCGATGCCCCCGGCGAGGAACAGGCGGGGGTAGCGCTCTCTGACTTCTTTCAGGCTCATGCCGGCGACGATCTCGATGGGATTCAGGCCGTCAATGCCCGCCGCGACCAGGTCGTCCATCACCTCCATCAGGTAGCCGTCGGAGTGGAACAGGCACAATAAACCATGCTCGTGCCAGGCCGCGTTCAGGCGCGCCAGCCGTGGGAAGAATTCGGCGCGCAGGAACTCCGGGGAATGGAGCAGTCGGTTCTTGTAGGCAATGTCCCCGTAGGTGAGCACGACCGGCGACAATCCGGCATCCGCCACGGCGTGACATTCCGCGATGTTGCGCTCGGTACAGACCTCCAAAGCTTCAGAGATCAGGCTGCAATCATCCGCGACCAGGTAGGAAAACAATTCAAGGCCGAGCAGGTGGCGGATATCGTCCAGGCCGATGCCGTGCTGCGCCAGCAGGTTGACCGTGTCGCCGATCCTCGCCTGCGTGTCGAGGAAGGCGTGATGGTAGGATTCGCGGTGCGCCGTGGGATTGCGGGTAATCGTCGCCGTGTCTTCCCGCATGCGCTCGATCCACCCGGCTAAGAACTCAGCCGCGCCGGCTTCATCGTCGAAAGGGCGGCTGACGAGCCAGCTGGTCTTCTCGAATGGTGAATCGTGCCAGACGAAGCCGAAACGATCGACGTATTTCTTTTCCTCCAGCGGGCCGAATCCCACGCTGCGCGTCATGTCCAGCATGGCGCTGACCGCCTGGCCGGCAATCCGCTGAAGCTCCGCTGCCGTCTCCTCGTTAATCGCAAGCGCGGGAAGCCGCCCGCCATTGAAATGGGCAAAGACGGCGTCATTGCGCAGCAGGTCGTAGAGCGGGACGCGATCGGTTTCCCGGCAGGCGAGCGTGCGCTCGACCCGTTCACGTTTCGTCATGGCCATCATCCCACCGCCTGCTCATCCCGCTCTTCACTGCGCACGAATTTGCTGCAAACTTCGCACTGGTAACTCGTCGTTTTGATCGTTCTCTTTTTCCCATCGGCGCCGGTTTCCGTCCGCGTGGCCACTGTCACCCGCATATTGCGGAGCTGACGGCAGGATGGGCACATCTCGCTGGGCATGGGAACCTCCCGTGATGTCATTATATTACAGTAATAGTGCCCGGACCGGTGGTTGAGTAGGCAGGCAAACTCCTCGCACCTTTCCGCTGCTCTCGTGCCGTATCGAAACGGTACTCCATTCGTTAAACCACCGCACCTAAAGAGCCTGTTCCTGAAAGGTTCTCCTATACTCGCGGTGGTTTAACGAACGGTGTACCGTTTCGATACGGCACGGGGCCATTGGAAAGGTGCGAGAAGCTCACCTGCCTACTCAACCACCAGACCGGACGATTCACCCGGCAGCGCTATGCGGCTGTTCATCCTCGTCGAAGGACAGCCCGACCAGTGTCGGTTCGGGCACAAGCGTGATGCCGAAGCGGTCGCGCACGCGATCGCGGATCTCGCGGGCGAAGGTGAGGATGTCGTGCGCTGTCGCTCCGCCGCGGTTGATCAACGCCAGCGCATGCCTCGTCGAAAGTCCCACATTGCCATGCACATAGCCGCGAGCGTACCCGGCATGCTCGATCAACCAGGCAGCAGAGATTTTAATACGCCCATCCAGGGTGGGGTAGTTCGGGATGCGCTCACCGGCGGCGGTGAAGGGTGCGATCGTCTCCAGCAGCATGGCGAATTGCTGTTTATCGAGGATGGGATTCACGAAGAACGACCCGACGCTTCGGGTATTGGGATCGTCTTCGTGGAGAATCATCGATTTGCGCCGGCGCAGGTCGAGCACGGTGGCGCTGACGTCGCGCACCATCGGCGGGGTATGGCCGCGAGTTGCGAGGTGCCGTTCCAACTCGGCATGGAATAGCTTCGGCTCGCCGCCGGGGATCAGCCGGAAGGTCACGCTCAGGATGAGATACCGTCCACGGTCGTCCGCTTTGAAGCGGCTCTTCCGGTAGCCGAATCCGCACTCCTCGTTCGTGAAGGCGCGCACCTGCCCGGTCTGCAGATCGAGCGCCTCCACGCGAGTGAGGGTATCCTTGATCTCCTGCCCGTAGGCACCGACATTCTGGATGGGGGTCGCGCCCACCAGCCCGGGTATGCCCACCAGGCACTCCATTCCCGCCCAGCCCAGCTCGACAATCCGGGTCACGAGCTGGTGCCAGTTCTCGCCCGCCGCCGCGGTGAGCTCGATGACATCGCGATCCATCTCGTATTCGGTGCCCTGCAGGTCGATGCGCAGCACCAGCCCGGGGAAGCCGTGATCCGCCACCAGCAGGTTGCTGCCCCCGCCGAGGATGAGCAGCGGGAGCGAATGCTCATGGACCCAGGACACGCTCTCCAGCACGTCCTGCAGCGTAGTCGCGCGCGTGTAATATCGCGCCAGGCCTCCGACCTGGAACGTCGTGAAGCGGGACAACGGCAAATCGGCTTCGATGATCAACCCGCGTTTGGACATAACCATGTAAACCTGTCTCCAATATTCCCACTATGGGAGGCGTTCTGCACAATACTCTGCGACAATGAGTAAGAGTCTCTAACAGTAATGTCCGGCATCGGCATCGCGCAACACCCGGCGCGCTATGCCGGCATGCCGGTCGTCTGCCAGACGACCCAGTCGCCCGGCTGGTCGGAGGGCCCGCCGTCCGGACCGTGCGGAATCACGTAACCGGTGATGTAGACTTGGTCATCCTGCACCAGCGAGTAACAGAGCAGCGGGATTCCGTCCGCCTGCGCCGGCGCCGTCAGGTAGTCGAATTCCCGCGTGACGGTGTCGAACACCAGGAACCGGTCCAGAAAGCGGATGGGCCGGCGGCCATCGACCCCGATGTCCCATCCCTCCGGTAAAATCAATTCCCCGGTTTCGCGATTCAACTGCGAACGGAAGCGATACGTGCTCAGACAATAGTATATTCGTGATCCGTAACGGAAATTCCCGCCGATAAAGCCGTAAATTTTCCCATGATCCGGCGTCGGAATCGGCTCGAGCCACTGTTCGTCCGCCGCGTGATACGGCAGCAGGCGCGCATTCAGGCCGTCGGAGAGATACCAGACCTGCTCGCGATCGTCCTCGAGCGGGATGTCAAGGTGCTCCAGAAATATTTCCCGCGCCGGGTCGAAGAAAACGAACCCCCTGTATTCCGGTTGGGAAATGACCACCCGGTTGTTGGACAGCAGCGTGCCGGCCGCGATCTCGTAATCGCCGAAGGGATTCGTCACCTTGCGCACCGGCGCGCCCGGCTCATCGATGATGAGGATGCCGCCATCCTTGCTGCGATCGAACAACAGCACCTTCCCGGCGGCATGCAGTCCGTACCAGAGATTCGGCTCCCTGCCGGGCAACGGTATCTTTTCCAGCGTGCGGGTCTGCGGATCGTAAGCCCCCAGACCGCGCAGCATCATCAACAGATACACCCTGTCCTTAAACCGGAACGCCGCGTTCGCCGCCCAGCCAGCCAGCTCCGGCAGCGCGATCTCCTCATGTTCCCCGGTCCGGGTATCCAGCCGGAAAAGCGCCTCCGGCGCGCCTTCCCACAATACGCCGTCGTCGCCAACATCGAACGCGTAGGGGCGATGCGTGGGAATGGCTGGGAAACGGTAGAAATGCATGTTGTCGGCGGTCAGCTTTTGTTCCATGTTATATCCTCGCCTGATGCTTGATCATTACTTCGGCATGACCGCGCTATCCCCTCTAGTTGAGGTTAGGCGGCCACTTTCATTTTGCAATTTTTAATTTGCATTTTTCATTTTGCATTCCCTCCAAAAGGCTGGCATTCCGCATACCGCCCGGTTATAATAGAACCAGCTTCCTATTCGCGAGGTGCATGATCATGGCTCTCGAAGTGACGGCGTACCCCCTGAAGGACTTCCACATGACCGATACCGGGGCTGATCCCAGTCTCCGCTACGGCATCTCGTTCACTACCCTGCGTTACAACCCGAACGACGGCCTGGTGTATTGCGGACTGACCTCCGCCGACGGCGACATCTTCTATACCTTCAACCCGAAGACGAAGGTATTCATCAGCCTGAATTTCCGCGAGATCGCCGATGAATACGACGTGAAGATTCATCGCTCGCTGGAATATGACGAGGGCGTCTACTACGGCGCCACCGCCGGCCTGCATCCGGTGCCCGACCGCCTGAAGGCCGGCGGCGGGAAGATCTTTCGCTACGATCCGAAGACGAAAAAATACGACGTCCTCTCGCGTCCGGTGAAATACGATTACATCCAGACCATCACGATGGACCGCCAGCGCAAGATCCTGTATGGTTTCACCTACCCGGTGCCGAAGTTCTTCCGCTACGACATCCTCACCGACACCGCCTACGACTTCGACTACATCGGCAGTGGACCGCACATCCCCGCGGTGGACGATGACGGCTGCTTGTGGGGCCAGTATGAAGGCGAAAGGCTGTTCAAGTACCACCCGGATGAAGGCTTCACCTGGTTCGAGCACGGCGTGCCCAACATGCACCTGTGGGGCCAGTCGAAAGGCTGGGCGGGCACTGACGGCATGATCAGGATGAACGACGGCTACATCTACATCGGCGCCACCGACGGCGCGCTGCACCGCCTGGACCCGAAGACGGCGGAAGTGGAATACCTGGGCAAGCCGCACACCTCCTGCCGGTTGGCCTACCTGGCGGAAGGCCCGGACGGATTGCTCTACGGCGGCGCCGGCGCCTCCTACGACACCACCATCTTCTTCCGCTAC
>Ga0315284_10005506_pt1 | contig 17988 bp, 33 predicted proteins | sample YL17G09_16_MG_FD_203696 | JGI IMG/M metagenome (GOLD analysis project Ga0315284, IMG submission 203696) | Sediment microbial communities from Yellowstone Lake, YNP, Wyoming, USA - YL17G09_16 | ecosystem: Environmental > Aquatic > Freshwater > Lake > Sediment | place: USA: Wyoming | collected...
TGTGTCTCCTTTTTTACCCAAATTGTTTAATTTTTCTTTTAGCTTTATTGATATAGCTATCATTTGAGTCTTCAATATTCTTTTTTTATTTTTTGCCATGTTTTAATTTTTAATAAATATTTATTATTTTTATAGTTTATAAATGTTTCCATTCTCTTATATACTGCAAGATATATATCAGAAATTAATAATATTTATATACTAAGCAAAGAGATTAATTAAAAGATGGTTACGATTAATGACAAAGAAAAAATAATTCTTTTCAAAAAGAAAGTGAAAGCATATTTTGATAATAAGCTTGATGTTCATCTTACCCTTAATGATGGAGAGTGGCTGAATGCAGAAATTAAGGATATCTCTAATGAAGAATTTTTCTTAATCAATGAAAACAAAAAAGGTGAAATGCCAGTATTTTATGCAGAATTATATGATATAACAAAAAGAGAGGAAAAAAAATAGGATGATTGAAATACCACAGCAATTAAAAAGAAGTGAATTTAGATTTTTTCCATTGCAAGAGAAATCAAAGCACCCTATAGAAACTAGCTGGCAAGAAAAAAACAATTATGCATTTGATGATAAGAAATTATTAGAATATCTTGATGGAGGCTGCAATTATGCAGTATTAGGAGGGTGTGGCAATTTGATATTCATAGATGCTGATTGTGAAGAGATAGATAATATTGTAAAAGCAAATCTTCCAGAGACATTTACTATTAATACTTCTAGATATTGCAAAAATCATTATTATTATATTACTGACAAAAAAATTAAGGGAATACGACTGTCAAAAGATAAAGTTGGAGATTTGGGAGATGTCAGAAGTGCAGGACAATATGTTGTTGGACCAAACTCTATTCACCCTAGTGGAAAAATATACAGTGTTTCAAAAGACATTCCAATAGCGAATATTACTGAAGAAAAAATTAGAGAAGTTTTTAAAGATTATATTGACAGCAAATCTTCTGGCTTTAGAGAATTTCCAATAGTAACAACTAAAAGAAGTTCTGATTATGTAAGAAATTGCCTAATGCCTGATTTTTGTCTTAATAATAAATTAAAAGGAGAAACTTCTAAAAATTGGAAATTATTTCCTTATCTTGTAGATATTTTGCATAATAGAGAAGTAGCACAAACAGTCTATGAGCATTTAGCAAAAATACAAGGACATGATATGGATGCAATTAAGGGATGGTATAATTATGCGATGGAGGGGAAATTAGCAAAAGGCTCATGTGAAAAAATGCAAGAATATATAAAACGTTTCCATCCTGATTTGCTAAAAGACACTTGTGAAAAATGCATCTTGTATAAAAAACAGCAAGATATAAAAGAAAGCAATAATGAATATATGGTTGAAATGTTTAATTCATTTACAAATTATTTAGAAATTGCTGAAAAATTTGTCAAGGAGCATCCTCTCTTTTATGACAATGCAAAAAATTGGTGGATATGGGATAAAGAAAACAGATGCTATGCAATTAAAGACGAAATAGACATCATGAATGCACTTGATGCTAAAACAAAAAATCCCTCTGTAAATGCTAAAATAAAAAATGAAATAATAGAAGCATTAAAACGTATAGGGAGAAAGCACAAGCCAAAGAATTTCAAGAAGACTTGGATTCAATTTAAAGACAAAATAGTAGATATAAGCAATGATAATATATTTGAAGCAACTCCAGAATATTTTGCTTGCAATCCTATTCCTTTTAAGATGGGTGATTATGAAGAGACTCCAATTTTAGACAGATTATTCAAAGAGTGGGTGGGAGAAAAATATGCAAGAACACTTTATGAGATTGTTGCTTTTTGTCTCTTGTGTGATTATCCCATACACCGAGTATTTTGCTTTTATGGCAGCGGATTGAATGGCAAAGGGAGCTTCATGAGATTTTTAAAAAAATTTATTGGAGTAGAAAATTGTGCATCAACAGAATTAGACTCACTTCTTATGTCTAGATTTGAAGTTGCTAGACTCCATAAAAAATTAGTATGCATGATGAGTGAAACAAATTTTGAAGAGATGAGCAAGACTTCTATGTTAAAAAAGCTTACAGGACAAGACTTGATAGGGTATGAATATAAAAATAAAGACTTATTTGAAGACATGAATTATTCTAAAATATTGATATCTACAAACAATCTTCCTCCAACAACTGACAAAACCATAGGATTTTACAGAAGATGGCTTATAATTGACTTTCCAAACATGTTTGATGAAGGGAAGAATATTGAGGATTCAATACCTGATTTTGAATTTGAAAATTTAGCAAAAAAGAGTGTTAAAATTTTGAAAGAAGTTCTTGCTTATGGAAAATTTACCAGTGAAGGAACTATTGCAGAAAGAGCAAAGAAATATGAAGATTTGAGCAACCCATTTGATAAATTCTTAATTGATAACATTGAAGAAGATGCAGTAATGTCAATTGGCAAAAATGAATTTAAAAAACGTTTAGAATCTTGGTGCAAAGAAAACAAATTTAGAGTTATTTCAGATGGCACAATTGCTATGAAAATGAAAGAAATGAAAATTTATGATGGCCGTAAAGATTTTTATGCTGAAAATGGTGAAAGAATAAGATATTGGGCTTGGCTTGGTGTAAAATGGCGAACTGAACGTAAAGCAATAATTAGTGAAAAAAACAAAATTGATGAAAAAGTTAGTGAAAAATATGGCCCTTTTGACGCACTTGATGAAAAAGTTAGTGAAAAAGGTGAAGTTGATGAACTTTCAAAAAACTTAAAAATTTGTGAAAATGATAATTTTGATGAAAAAGTTAGTGAAAAAGGTGATAAAAATGAAAATATAGGGCATTTTGGTCAACCTGGTCAAACTGGTCTTCCAATTCTATGTTCAAATATATACGCTAGAATAGAACATAGAAACACCGGACCACCTGGACCAGGTGGACCATTTGTGAAAAACGATGAAAATGCCCTATATTTTTCACAAGATGGGAATATCACTAAAATTACAACACAGCAGCAGGTTGTGAAACAAGATATGGATAATTTAACAATACAGGAAAAAGAGAACAACGTCATGCCCTCGCCGGCCCGGCCGGCCATTGACGCGGGTGCAACTGACAGTGAAAAAGATGATGACATTAAAATTACAGAAATTGATTTTGATGAATAAATTGAAAATAAATATATATTAATAAATAGATAGATATTACATAATATTATGGTAAATATAAAAAAAATAATCATGAAGGTTTGGAAGAATAGACTTAACAATCAAAAGTTAATCACAGTACCTAAAGATTGTGATATTCAAGAAGGAGATTATGTTGAAATAACTAAAATAAAATGAAAGTGTCATGCTAATATATATATTATAAAATATATACTGCGATGAAATAAAAAGGTTTATATACTACCCTGCATTAAATACTATATAATAAAATACAATAAAACAAAATAAAACAAAATAAAACAAAAAATGAAAAATTCAAAACCACAAAAAGCATATAATTGGCTTATTGAAAAAAGTGGCCAAGCAAAAGTTGAAGAATTTGCAAACTTTATTTATACCTTATATGAGGGAAAATATACAAGCAAAGTTCTTATTTCTTCTTTTCTTAATGCTGGAAAGGTAATTTTAGAAGGTGAGTATATAAAAATTAATAGCATGAATGCAAAGACAGACACTAAAATTTCTTTTGGCATTGAGTTTGAAGGTGGAGTAATTGATAATCAAGGCAAACAAAGACAAACATCTTCAGACAGAGTATATGCTCACAATTCAAAATTTTCAGTTCATCATGATGGTACTGCAGGATTTGAAATTATATCTCCAGTATTTACAGATGCTAAAGAAGCAGCAAAAGATATTTCAGACCAGTGGAAATATTGGAAAACAATGAATCCAGATTTAGTTCCATTTTTCAAATGTGGATATTATCATCAGTCAATTGGACATCATGTTCACATTGGCATGCCAGGAAAAAGCTTTACATCTGGACAAAAGAAAGTTTTATCCACTCACTTTGCAAAAATACTTCCTTTTATGATTGCATTATCAAATAACAGTGAAGGAAAAATAGCAGGAAGAAATGTTTTATCTAAAAGAGCATTGACTTCAAATTATGTCAGGAGTTTGGGTGGAGTAATACCAATTTCAAGTGACCATTATAATGAGATAAGTGATAGTTCACATGGGACTGTTGAATTAAGGCCATTTGATGCAAACATTCCTCAAATTGCTTTATCAAATGCAATAATATTTCAAAGAATTGCAAAAACAGTTATAGATTGTAAAATGGATAAAATAATATTTGATGAAATTGAGTATAAGGCAGAAAGAGAAAAAGCAATAGTAAGTGGATTTAAAAATTTGAAATTAAATGATTATAAAGCATTTCTTATAAAATATTTTGGAGATATTACATTTTCAGATTATCCTGAATGCTTTAAAGAAATAGTTTATTTAGCTTTAAAAGACAAGACAGCAATTTCAGAAATAAACAAGAGAGTGCCAAAGACTGATTATTACAAAGTAATGACTCAAAATTGTGATAAATATATTGACAATTTGCTAACATTGAAAATTCCAAAAGGCTTGAGAGATAGACTTAGCAAAGCAAAATTAAAATTAGCAAGTATAAATAAATTCAGTGACATTGCAATTGAAAAGACAGACATTAACACAGCAGAATTAGCAAATTATATTTATGGATTATTAATGCAAAATAAAAGCATGCAAGAAATTGAAAATAATTTAAATGAGAATTATAAATTTGACATAAATATAATAACTCAAGTTAAAGAAGTATTGCAAGCAAAGAATCAAAAAGAATTTGATAGTATAATATTTGCAGGAAAGACAAAATTTATGATTTTCAATAATAATTTAAAAGATTCAGTTATTGAGATGTCTTTGAATGAGTATAATATTAGAAGAATAAATTATTCTTCAATTCCAGCAAGAGTAGTTGTTCAAAGAATAATTGAAATATTCAGAGAAAATGGCCAGAATTATACTAATGAACAAATAATAGAAATGCCAGAAAGACATTATGCATTTATTGTAAAAAATGAGATTTGTGGAGTAATGAAAATAAATTCAGAAGCAAATAAATTAGTAGATTTATTTGTAGATAAGAAATATTTAAAATTTGAAGAATTTATAAAAGACAAGTTATTAGATTATTTATTGCAAAATCATCCAGGAGCAAATTAAAATGTGTGGAATAATATATGTTAATAGTGAAAGAGCAATGAAAATGGCAATTAGTCTTACAATTGCTCAAGACAATAGAGGAAAAGTAAGCACAGGTGTTGCTTGGATTAATAATAATGAGATTAAAATTCTAAAAGACATTGTAGAACCAAAAGCATTCCAAAATAAATATAAAAGCATAATAGAAAATAATAATGCAGGATTTGTAATTGCTCATAATAGACAGCCATCTCAAGGAACTGGAATATTAGAAAATGCTCATCCATTCTTGTCTTGCAATAAGAAATATTCTTTAGTTCATAATGGAACTGAGCAAGTAGAAGCAGCAAGAGAATTATTAAAAATGCTTAATCACAAATTTGAAGGAAATACTGACAGTGAAGTATTATTGCATTTATTTGAAGAATTTACTACAAAATTTGATGAGATAACAGCACTTAAGAAATTACAAGAATTTTGTGGATATAGCTCAATATTAATTTTATCTAAAGAGGGAAAAGTATTTGGATTTGGAAGTGCAATAGAAATAATAAGAGACAGCAATGGAATATATTTAGCAAGCTCAATGTCTCCATTTATAGAAGTATTTGGGCATGTCAGAAAATGGGTTTATACTCCAGGAGAAAATACTTTATTTACAATTGACAAAAACAGAAAAATTACATTTTATGGAGAATTTGAAAAGGTTCAGAGAATGTTGAGAGAAGATTATTATAATTATATGAATAAAACTACAGAGACATTAGATAAGGAAGATGCGAGTGAGTTGAATGACATTACGGACCCAGTGGCTGAAAAGTATTTTCATGATAGGAGTGTACAATGGTAAATAAAAAAATGGACAAGTGGGTAAATATAAGATGTGATTATCATAAAAGTGGTGATTATATAAATACAGTTGTCTTTGTAAATGCGGATTGCAAAATAAAAAGCCCGTACTTTAAAATGTTAAAATCAGATAAACGTTACACAATATATAAATTGTTATGTGACTTGAAGGATGAAACGGAGAAATTTGCAATAAAAGCATTTGGAAAAAAGTATATAGGCATGGTTACATTTTTAACAAGGGAGAAGAAAAAATGAAAATAGAATTTAATAATGGATTTATAACAGCAATTGCTTTATTTTTAGAGCATAAATCTTCAGCAAATTATCTGCCAAGAGATACTAATGGAAATTTGATTTCAGATTTAAGATTATATGGAGCAACAGACCATTTGTATGATTTAGAAATTCCAAGCATGCTATCAGAGAAATTAAGAAATAGAATAATAAAATGGAAAAGAAAATGCTTTAAATACAGGTTAGAGACTTTGAAAGAAGCAAAGATAGCAGATTCTCTTTTTAAAGAAGGAGAACAGATATTAAAGCAGATAGATGAAGAGATATTTAAAACTAAGCGAGTTATAATGAGGTATAGATAATGGTAAAAATAGAATGTATTAGATGTGAATATGAGGGAGAAATGGTGTTTGAAGAGAAAGAAATAGCACAAAATGGAAAAAAATTAATAATGAGAACTGTTAATTGCCCTAAATGTGGAGAGCATATTTCATCTTATACTTTTGAGCAAGGAGAAGAAAATGAAAAATAGAAAAGCATTATGCACTAGATGCGGAAATAAACTAAATTTTAATTATTATTGGCATATTCCAATATGCAAGAAATGCAGAATTAAGATATTAACAATTGGTAATATTCACAGTTTAGATTTAACAGATAAAGAAAAAGAAATTATGGCAATAAGACTGGAGGATAAAAATGAAATTAAAAATAATAAATGATTATGAAATTGAAATAGAAAATATTGATATTACTGAAGAGCAATATCATGAGATATTTGATATTATAAATTCAATTGACAGAAAAAGTCTTGGCTTAATTGATAGTGAGAAGACAGAAATTGAATTTGAAGGAGAAGCAAAATGATTTGGACATGTAAAAGATGTGGAAGAGAAAGAGAAATATATGCAAAAAAGTTATGTAGTTCTTGCTATCACATGAAACATGTTGATATGAAAAAACTTTTAAAAAGAAATGATAATTGGCATAAAGAGCATAAAAATTATTGGAAAGATTATTATTATGCTAATAGAGAAAAATTAAGCAAGAGAGTTAATGATTGGCAGAAAAAACAAAGGGAGAAACAAAAATGATAATTAAATGCAAAAGTTGTGGGAAAAAGATATTTAAAAAACATAATAGTCATCTTTATTGTATAATATGCATTAAAGACAGAAGAAAAACATTACAATATTTAAACAGACATATGAAGAAACCAACATGCATGTTTCAGCAAGGAAATTTTTGTACTCATCAAATATTTAATATAAATAAAAATACAAATAGAAGAGCAATGTGCAATATGAAAATAAAAGATAAATGCATGTGTTTTAAGCCAACAGACAAAGAACTTTATGAATTATACAAAATTTATAAAAACAAAATGGAGAAAAAATGAAAGAAGATAAAATGACAGTAGAAGAATTTTGTAATGAATACAAAGGAATAAAAATTATTTGTGCAGATGGAGAAATAGAAGTTACAGATAATGAGATAAAAGTAGTTTGCAGAACGAGGAATTTACAATGACAAATGAAAAGCAGCTTGAAGAGCAAACAATAGCAATATTGCAGGGATTTAAATTATTAAATCCGTGGAATGGAATGGTAGGAGCAAGAATGGATAAATTTAATTTATGCTTCAAGCAATTAAAAAAACTTTATGACAAGAAAGATTTGAAATTGACATTTTTTATCTCATCTCAAATAAAAAATTGGAGTGACAGCGGATGCAGCTATTATAATAGAAATAGTGATGAGATAGTGCTTCATGGAAGATTATCTGTTCTTACATTCCTTCATGAATTTGCTCATGCTTTATTTGGAAGCAGTGAGAAAAAAGCTAGAGAATGGAGCATAAATCTTTTTAAGAAAGTTTGGCCTGAAAAATTTGCAAACCTGCAGACAGATAATGATATTGTATGGAGGACAAAGAAGTAATTACTATAGAATTAATATAAACATTTATATACTATTAAATTAAATAAAATAATGGAAAAAATAACAATAACAAGAAAAATTCTTAAAATAGGAGATAGTTTGGGAATATTAATTGGATGCAGCGAAAGAACTTTGCTTGATGTAAATGCAGGAGACATAATTGAAGTTACTATTAAAAAGATAAAGGAAGAAAAAATAATATCATTGAAATGCAGAGCATGTGAGCATGTTTTTGATATAGAAGAAAATAGTGAGCAGGAATATGAATGTCCTGCATGTGAGAATAAAAAATTTTATAAGGTTAGTAAATAAGATGAAAAATAAAAAAATAAAAACAAATTTAGATAAGTTTGAAATAGATTGGGAGATATTAGAGCCATTATTTATAAGCAAAGAAAGCACTCTTGAAGATTTTGATTTTAAAGAAGGGGACATTATAATTAGAATAAGAAAAAAAATAAGGAGCAAATAAAATGGTTACAATATGCAAAAGATGCAATCATAGAATAGAAGGAACTGCAAAATATTTATCATGCAAGAAATGCCAGATGTTTACAGCAAATGTTGATTATAATAAAGAGATAAAAGGGGGTGATATAATAATGGCAGAAGAAAATGTAAAAAATACTGAAGTTAAAACAAGCAAGAAAATAGATAAAGAAGATATAGCACAAGAAATTTTAAATATGCTTCAAGAAAAGCACCAATTAGACAAGAAGCAGATGAAGACAGTTGTTTGTTTAGCTTATAAAAATTTAAAATTGAATTAGAGATATAAAAATGAAAATTGAAGAGAAAGAAGTAGGCAAAGAGTATCTCAAAGAGTTAAAAGAAATTTTAAAAATCAGAGAAGAGAGAAGAAAAATATATGGAGATAGTTTTTTAAATGAGAAACCAGATTATATCATGAAAATTATAGATGGAAAACTTAGAAGGTATAATCTGATTTTTCATAATAAAAGATTAAGCAAAGAGCAAAATGAGAAAATGATAGATGAGATAAGAGATGTATGTAATTATTGCATCTTCTTATTATGTGTATTAAATAAAAAATGAAAAAAGAAAAAAATATATTAAAATATTTTCCAATAATATTTTTTATATTGGGAGCAATATATCAAGCATTGCTTGATTTTACTAGAAATTCAATAATTGCTCAAATTCATATATTAATTATTATTGGTTTATTTTATTTTGGTTTTGTATATTGCTTTAATAAAGAGGCAAATAAAAAATGAAAAATATTTTATTGTACAATGTTGGTCCATTAACTAGTAATTATGCTGGAGTACATACTTATTGTGATGTACTTTTACCATTTGTAAATGAATTATATAAGAATAAATATGAAGTTACTTGGGCAGGAATGGAATTAGAAAATAAAATAAATAATGCATTTGTTAATAAAGCTTTAAAAAGCAATCATATTAAAAAGAATATTTATGATATTAGAAGCAAAATTAAGATATTAAAACAATCTCCAGATGTTAATATAGATAATTATGATTTATTATTTTTGCAAGTAAGACCTAAAGAAAACAAGATTGAGACTTTTGCAGTAAATGAATTAATAAGAAAATTTTTATGCAAAAAGAAGCAAGTGTTTGTTTGGCAGCAAGATTTATTTGACTCTATAAAAAAGCAGTATAAAGATAAAGTTATATTATTAAGGCCAACAACACAAGAAGACAAGAGTTATGAGAAGCAATATGAATTTGATTTTTTCACTTGGAATTATGAGAAGCATTTTAATAATAAATTAAAAGATAAAAAACTTTTTGATTTTTGCTTTATAGGAAATATTTATGAAAGAGAAGAAGCATTTAAAAGATTCTTTAAAAATTTTAATATAAAAGATAATTTTGTTGCAGGCAATTGGATTAGCAATGAAAAGAAAAGAAAATTTAGCAATAAATTTAAAAATTTAAAATTTATAGATATTACACCACATTATGCAGCAATTCCACTTATGAATATGAGCAAATATACAATTCAGATATTGCCAGAATTTGCAGCAGAAAGAGGATTAGCAACTGCAAGAGTTTTTACTTCTCAAATTGCAAGGACATTATGTTTTTGTGACAAAAAAATAAAAGATGCAGAAAAATATTTTCCAGAAGAATTAATAGTTAAGAATTTTGATGACATGAGCAGTAGAATAAGAGATATAGAAGACAATGATTTATATAATAAGTTATTGGATAAAAGGGCACAGTTGTTAAAGCATGACACAGTAGAAGAAAGAGTAAAGCAATTTGGTGATATTATAAAGGAGAATGAAAAATGAATAAGTTAGACAAAAAGTTAATAAAAATTTATACAGACTATGATGGTAATGTTATTATTATTTATAGAGAGAATGGAATAAAGAAAAAGGCGGTGATAAATAATTTTGTGCCATATTATTGGATAAAAGAAAATAATACATTCAAAAAAAGATTATATGATTATAGCAATAGATATAATATAGAAGCAAAAGGCACTTATGAATTAGATGTGCCGCCGCATCAACTGTTCTTGATAGAGAATGATTGTGATTTTGAAGATGATTATAAGGTATTATATTTTGATATAGAGACTAAGGACACCAGCGGGGACATAGAAATAGGTGCAGAGAGGGTAATGTCTATATGTGCAATAGATAATAATGGCAAAGAATTTATATTCTGTGATGATGATGAAAAGAAAATGTTAGAAGATTTTAAAAGCATATTGCTTGATTATGACATATTAGCAGGCTGGAATAGCATGAAATTTGATGTGCCTTATTTAAAAATAAGATTCAAGATAAACAATATTAGATTTAATTTTAAAGATATCAATTGCATTGACATGATGAAGTGTGTTATGGAAAATTATACTATTAAAAATATATTGACAAGAGCAACCTCAAGTGCTAAATCTTTTTCATTGAATAATATTGCAAAGATATTATTGAAAGAGACAAAGTTAGAATTAGAAGAAGATTCAGGATATGGCGGAAGACTTTTTAATTTATTTATTAATGATAGAGAGAAGTTAATAGATTATAATATGCAAGATGTAAGAATATTGGAGAAGTTAGATAAGAAATTTTTATTGATAGATGTTCAAAAACAATTATGCTTGCTTGGAAAGATTAATATGGAAGATACACAATTTTATTCAAGAGTTGTAGATTTGATATTATTGAAAGAAGCAGCAAAAATAAATTTGCATTTTCCTTCAAGACAAAAAGATATAGAAAAAGCAACATATCCAGGAGCACTGACACTTCAGCCAACTGCTGGATTATTTGAAGATGTTGCAATTTTTGATTTTGCTTCTCTTTATGCAAATATTGTAATGGCATATAATATTTCTCCAGAAACTTTGCTTGATGATAATTATGAAGGTTCATGTATTATTTCTCCACTTAGCAAAACAAAATTTATGAATTTTTCAGATAAAATAGGATTTGTTCCAGCACTTTTGATAAAATATACTAAGATGAAAAAAGAATTGCAGACAGAATTGAATAAAATTGACAAGAAAAGCAATGAATATGTTATAAAGCATTTAAGAAGAGATGCAACAAAAGTATTGATATTGACAGCATATGGAATTTTTGGAAGTGCATATAGCAGATATTTTAATTTAAAAGTTGCTTCAACTATTACAGAAGTTGGAAGATATTTATTGCAAAATGTCAGTGATAATCTAAATAAGAATAATTTTAAGGTATTAGCAGGAGATACTGATTCTCTTTTTGTCAAGGTAAATAATTTTGAAAATATAAGAGTTGTTGATAAATTAATAAAAGAATATTTGAGCACATTAGACTCTTCAGTAAAAAAAGAGCTTTTTGATATGAAATTTGAAAAATATTTGAAGAAAATAATACTTACTGCTAAGAATGAGACAGAAGGAGCTAAGAAAAAATATGTTTCTAGATGCATTAATGATGGAGGACAGGAATGTGATTTTATATATTCACGTGGCAGTGAGTTAGGTAAAAAAGATACAACAATGTGCTGCAAGAGATTGTTGAATGAACTTATTAATTTAATATTATATAAAGAAGCAACTAAAGAAAATTGCATTGAGATAGTAGAAAAATACAAATTATATATATTAAATGATAAAGTAGATGTTGAGGATTTAATAATTACAAAGAGAGTTTCAAAGATGATTGATAAATATAAGAATCCATCAGCACATGTAAAACTTGCATTTGACAGAGTGCAAAAGGGTGAGAGGTTCTATGTTGGCCAGCAAATCCCATATGTTGTAATGAAAAATAGTCCTCTTGAAATTGTTCATTTTAAAGATTATTCTGGTAATTTTGACAGGCGATACTACTGGAATAATCAGATATTTCCACCAGCACAAAGAATTTTAGAATCTGTATTCAAAGAGCATGATTGGGAGCAATATCTTGAAAAAATAGAAAAACAAAAGAAATTGAAATTAAAATGATAGACTTAAGAAAAATAGATAAAGCAAATGAGAAATGGCGTAATGAATGTGTAAATCTTATAGCTTCAGAAAACGCCATTTCTAAAAGAGTAAAAGACTTGCTAAATAATTCTTTTTGGAGTAGATATTCTGAAGGGCTCCCAGGTAATAAGCATTATCAAGGGCAGAAGTATATAGAAATTTTAGAATTAGAGCTAGAAAGATTATTGAAAAAAGCATTTGGCTGCAAGTATGTAGATTTCAGACCTATCAGCGGCACTGTTGGAAATTTAGCAGTATATAATATGTTAATCAAACCTTATGCAAATGTTTATGTAAATTCAATAAAAAATGGAGGGCACATTAGCCATAATGAGGGCGGCATGCTTGGCATAATGAAAGCAAATTTGTATAGTTTTCCTATTCAAAAAAATAATCCATTTAAATGCGATATTAACGAATTGAAAAAACAACTTCATAGAATAAATGAATCACTTTATAGAAGTTGCACAGATTTGCTAGTATTTGGAAAATCTTTGATAATGTATAAAGAGCCAATAGCAGAGATTAAAAGAACCTTTCCCAAGATGCAGATAATGGCAGATTATTCTCATGTGCTTGGTTTATGGAATGTTTTTCAAAATCCACTTAAAGATGGAGCAGATATTGTTGTTGCATCTACACACAAGACATTTCCAGGAGTTGAGGGTGCTGTGATACTAAGTAACAAGCCAATTAAAAAAGAAGCAATATTTCCTGGTGTTGTGTCATCTCATCATATATGGAGAATCCCAGCGATGATTGCTGCTACACAAGATTTCATAAAGTATGGAGATATATATGCTAGAGATACAATTAATAATGCAAGAGCATTGCAACAGCATCTTTTTGAGTATAATTTAGATACTGTTGTTAATCCTTTTAAAGAGCCGACAGAAACTCATCAAGTGATATTGAATGTCAGCAAGTATGGCGGCGGCGACAAGGTCGCTAAGCTGTTAGAGAAAAATAATATAATAGTAAATAAAAATATTCTGCCTTGTGACAGTTTGACCAAAGAAGGAGTAGAAAATCCCTCAGGAATCAGGATAGGGACCCAAGAAATGACAAGATATGGAATGAAAAAGGAACAGTTTAAATACTTAGCAAAATTGATAAAAGATATAATAGTTAATAAGAAAAACATGAAAAAAGAAGTAATAAATTTAAGAAAACAATTTCAGGAGGTACATTATTGTGATTAAAATGATTGAAAATGACATATTAGAATTTGCAAATGCTTCAAAAGCACTTTGTTATTGTGTTGATAAATTATTAGAAAAAAATAAAATAATTAAGTCTGAAAATATAAAAAATAAAGAAACATATAAAAAAGAGATAATAGAAATTCATCCAACACTTTTTATGATAAAAAATCCAAAGCAAGTGATTTTTAAGCATAGAAAATATAAATTAATGCCATATTGGTTTGTGTCTGAAGTACTTACTGAAATGCTTGGATTAGAAAGACCTCTTATGACAAATTACAGAAAAGATATAATGGATTGGAGTTATGAAATGCTTGAAAGTGGAAGACCTTGCTATGGTTATGGCATAAAATGGCTTAAATATAATTCTTTTGAAAAAACAATAAAAAGATTAAAAAATAATCCAACATCAAAAAGATGTTATATTCCAATATTTGACCCTCAAGATTTGGGTGATAGTTTAGATGCACCTTGCAATGTTGGTTTTTCTTTGCTTTGCAGAGATAATAAATTAGATTTTACACTTTTTAATCGGTCTACTGATATTATGAGAGGATGGAAAAATGATATTCCATTATTTTCATTTATTCATCAGTTTTTTGCTAGTTGCTTGGGAATGGAGTTAGGAAATTTTTATTATTTTTCAAATTCTCTGCATATTTACATAAAAGACATAGACAAGTTAAAAGCTTTAAAAGCATATTTAAGCTATCATGAAGATGAGATAAATGAATTAGAATTAGACAAGAATATGGAAGTAGGAAAATTTTATGATGATTTGAGGGTATTATTGGATATAGAAGTATTATCTAGAAATAAAAGTTTGCCAGCAGCAAAAGAAAAGTTAAAGTTGCTAAATTATAAGTTTGCAAGAGATTTTGGCAGAATTTATATAATGAAAAATTGTGGATTTTTACCTGAAATAAATAAAATTGAAACTGAATTGGAAACTAGCATAAGAGGATGGTATATATAAAATGGTTATAGTAGATAAATTGCATGAGTATTATGAAAGATTGTCAAATAGTAAGCATGCTAAATATTTTTATGTTACTGACATAGCAGGTTGCCCTAGAGCAGTATTTTTTTCTATGACAGGAGAAATAGGAGAAAAGACTCCAGCAGGTGGAATTAAGAAGATGAGAATGGGTTCAAAAATTCATGAGCATTTGATGGGTGATATGTTTTCTAGTGGAATGAGAGTTGTAGCAAGTGAAATTAGTATTCCAGATAATGAATTGATACATGGTAGGGCTGATTGCATTGTGTGTATAGACAACGAGCTTATTTTATTAGATTTTAAAAGTATTATGTCTTTTGGCTATAAAATTATAAATGACAAGAAATTAAATGAAGAGCATATTGCACAAGTAAATTTATATTTGCATTTCTTTAATCTAAAAAGAGGGTTTCTCATTTACATGAATAAAGATAACCAGGACTTGCTAGAAGTTGAAGTTTTGTATGATGAGAAAAAAGCACTTGAGTGTTTGGACAAATTAAAAGATTTAAGATTAAAAATAGACAATAAGATATTGCCAGAAATACCTACAAATTTAGAAGGCTGGAAATGCGCTTATTGCTCACATAGAAAATTATGTAAAGATAAATGCAAAGAAAAAAAAGAAATGGAGAAAGAAAATGAAAACTGAAAAAACTATAAGAAATAAATTGCGAGAATTAAGAGAAGAAAGAATGAGAATGATGGCAGCAAGCAGTCAAAAAATAAATGCAAGAATTAAAATGCTATTATGGGTATTGGGAGAAGATTAAAAAAATGGATGAAGAAGATATAGATGAAATAATAAAAGAATTAAAATTGGAGGAAGAATGAAAATAACAAAAAAAGATAAAAATATTGCAAGAAAAATTATTAGTATTTTATTAATTATTTTTGGAACAGTAATATTTATGCAATTATTAATTCCTATGGTTATTGGATTATGTGGAATTGTAATGTCTTTATCAAAAATTTATCCATTATTAGATATGAATTTTAAATTTGCTGGAGGATGCTTCTTTTTGATAATTTATTGGTATGTATTTTGTATGTTTGCAAGGGCTGTTATTAGGATAATGGAAGCAGGATTAATGCTTTTTAATAAAAAGGATAAAAAATGAAATTTAAATATAAATGCATGAAATGTAAAAAGATATTCAAGATAAAGCGTTGGAGTGATTATATTATGGGAATATTTAATACATTAGGTGCATCATTATATAAACCATATTACTTGTGTGATAAGTGTTTTAACAAAGAGGATGAGAAATGGCAAAAAATAAAAAGATAAAAAATGATTATTTAGATAATGTATTTGCAGAATTAATGCAGAAAATTAAAAGTAATAAAGATATAATAATCATAGATGAAGCAAAAGAAAAAAGTGGAATGTCTACACAAGCATTTCAATTTGATATTAATGGCAGGAGAGATGAACGGATTAACAATCACTTGCCTCATGAGCAAGAAATAGCTGGTTCTACTCCAGCACTTGCCAGTATGAGAAAAAGATGCAAAATTTGCGAAAAGATATTGACAAATGACAATAGATATCATAATGGTGGAAGACTTTGCAAAAGATGCAACAATGAATATTATAAAGAAAGAAGAGTTTTTATCAATACTCCAAATGGACAAAAAGAAGTATATGTTGGTGAAGCAAAAATAGCAAAAGAGTTGCAGAAGAAAGTTCCAGATTTAACAGAAAAAATTATGCTTAAAATGCTAAAGGAAAAAGAAAAATGAAAATTAATCCATTATGGCATTTATGGCTAGTGCCTTCAACAATATTATTAATTGCAGGAAGTGTTATACTTAATGATTGGTTAAAAATTCCATTTTTGCCAATTATTGCTTTAATAATTCAATTAATTTTTATTGTTTATTGCTTTTGCAATTATAAGGAGAATAAAAAATGAGCAAGACAGCAAAATTATTCAGAGATATGGATTTGCAAGAATTAAAAGAAAAAGAGCAAGAATTGGGATTTACATTAATGAAAGCAGAAGCAGCAATTAGAGGACATGGTGCAAAAAGATTAAGCTCTTCTCAAACAAATGAAAAATCTCCATCATTAAGAAAAATTAGAAGAATGATTGCAACATTATTAACAATAAAAAAAGAAAAGGAGAAAGAATAAGATGAAAAAATTAAATAAAGGAATATTGACTGATGAACAAATAATAGAATTAATAAAGAGAGGTTATTTATCAGAGAAGGGAAAGAAAGTAGCCAAGGATTCATTAGCGGGAAAGTATGACAAGTATAGATATACAGAAAAAAAGAAAAGGAGAAAGAAGAATGAATGTAAAAGCATTTGAAGCCAGCTGCATTATTTGCAGGAAGCCTTTCTTCAAGAATTATGGTATTCAGCAGCCTCATCCAAGAAGGGCTATTATCAGAAGCAGAAATTCCAAAACATGCTCCCATAAATGCAGTGTTCTTTGGGGAGATGTCCAGAGAAGAGAATTAAAGAAGAGAAGAAACAGGAGCAGTAAATGAAAAACAGTTATACAGAAATACATTATGGGGAAGAGTTAAGACCGAAAAACAAATATGATTACATGGTTTGCAAACATTTAGCAGACAATTATTTCAAAGCAAAAAAAGGAAATCTTCTTGATGTCTGCTGCGGCAAGGGAAAGCATATTAAGATATTTCAAGAGATGGGATTTGATGCTTGGGGAATTGATATGGAACTGACAACAGACAATCAAATGATTGTAAAATGCAATGTTGATAAAGAGAAATTCCCTTTTGAAGACAACACTTTTGATTTTATCCTTGTGAAGTCAGCAATAGAGCATGTCAGGAATATCTATCCTTTCATGGAAGAAGTTTATAGGGTATTGAAGAAAGGGGGCAAAGTTGTAATATTGACTTGTGATTGGAAAGCAGTCCATAAGATATTTTATGACGATGCGGGGCGGGGAGGGGATAGATTGAATAAAAATATAGAATTTATTATGCTTGTATCCTGCCTATTTATGACAGGATTATTCTTTTTCATATTTGGATTTATGTTCCCAAGAGGTGGATGATGTGCTTAAATCAGATGTCAGAGTTTGAAAGAGAAAAGAAGCCAAGAAGAATAACCAAGAGTGCAATAAGATACCATCTTATCAAATGGAT
>Ga0315284_10005507_pt1 | contig 17984 bp, 19 predicted proteins | sample YL17G09_16_MG_FD_203696 | JGI IMG/M metagenome (GOLD analysis project Ga0315284, IMG submission 203696) | Sediment microbial communities from Yellowstone Lake, YNP, Wyoming, USA - YL17G09_16 | ecosystem: Environmental > Aquatic > Freshwater > Lake > Sediment | place: USA: Wyoming | collected...
TGGCACGGCACCCCCTTCCCGTCATTGCTCCCCGCCTGACCGGTCAAGTGACTTCATGAAGGATCCCCCGCGCAGCGAGTATGCGCGGGGCGGGAACGCGCGTCAACCGGGAGGGTGAACAGTTACCAACAGTGCTATATGACAATCAATCAGGTCTTCTTCCCAATAATGCATGGACAAGCTGTAACCAGCAGGATATATTGACATGAAGTCTTCTCATTTTCAGGTCACACCGAAAGGAGATCCCGTGAAACATCTGGTGGCTGTTACGTTGCTGGTACTGGTGCTTCATCTGCTGGCAATGCCTGCGGTGGTGTTCGCACGTGATCTTGTGGTTGCGCCGGCGGGTAGAACGAATCAGGGCATGCTGGCCATCGATGTGCCGGCGTCCGGACAGGTGGCGATTGCCTGGCGGGACAGCGACGGCTGTGCACGCTATTCATTTATTGATCTGTCCGGAAAGGAGCCACAACACAGTAAGATTATCGATGGCGAACCTGTTTGCGGCTTCATGCACGTCATGCTGGGCATTCGCCGTGACAACAAAGGCGTGGTGCGTATCGGGTTGAATAACCATCGTAAATTGATCGAGTATACCCGAACCCCTGACCGCACAGGAGCTCAAGGAGCTGTTCCCGGAGCTGGTAACCTACGACGCGCGAACTGACACCTACCTGGTAGATTATGCCGGCGTCAGCGTGCTGGCAGTGAAGGCGTTGCAGGAGCAGCAGGCACGCATCGAGCAACTGGAGAAGACGCAGGCTGCGCTGCTCGATCGGCTGGAGAAGCTGGAAGCAAAGGTCGGAAAATAGTCAGGAGTTGAGCATGACCCCCTGGATATTCATTGTGGCCGCCGACCTGCAGCCCGGTTCGCCGAAATCATACCGGTTTAACCCGTCGTGGATTCACAACTGGCGGGAAGCCCGCGCGCAAATTCTGGAGATAAATCCTGACCTGTTGCTCATCGCCGGCGACCTCACCCGCGACGGCAGTATCCATCGCTTCGAATTGGAAGAGGCAAAGGCCGAGATCGACACATTGCCGTTTCCCGTTCACGTCATCGCCGGCAACATGGACACCGGCAATAAGCACACGCGGGTGGAAGGTCGGTATCGTGGGCCGGACCAATGTACCGACCTGGAACTGAATGTCACGTCGGTGCAGTTACAGCAATTCGCTGAAGTTTTCGGACCGCTGTGGTGGAGTTTCGAGCACAAAGGCGTGCGCTTCTCCGGCATCACCGACATGGTGATCAATTCCGGCTTGCCGGAAGAAGAGGCATTCTGGCAGTGGGCTGATGAGCAGCGCCGCCTCCCCACGGCGCGGCACCATGTCTGGATGACGCATTCTCCGCTCTTCGTCGAGCATCCCGAGGAACCGACCTGGAAGTTGAACGACCCCATCAACTACAACAACTGGTATTTCGCCATCGATCAGCCGGGGCGTGGACGCCTGCTGGACCTGTTCAAAGCCACCGGCACGGAACTGGTTGTCAGCGGGCACGTGCACTGCCGCAAAGCCTTCGAATTCGATGGAATACGCTACCAGATCGCGCCGGCCACCTCCTTCGCGCAATGGGCCAAGCGTTGGCCCGATGGCGACCCGACGCTGGGATTTTTACGCTACGATGTCAGCAACTCCGGCATCGCAGAAACCTTCATTCCCCTGCGTAAAACTTACCAGATTGAAGCCTACGGCCCGTATGGGCATCCAGCGCCGCACGCGCGCGATTATTCGCTAGCCTGGGACAAGACCACCGCGCAGGAGCATAAGGAGTAATCGTGCACGAGACATCGCCGGCCATGACATCAAAAGAGGTGGTGCGTCGTGCGCTGAACAGGCAACGCCCGCCGCGCCTGCCCGTGCGCTTTCCCGGTCTCCACTGCGATGATATCGCCTGGTTACCGTTGACACCGCCGGTTACGCCATTCCCCGCGAATGGCAATGTCGATGAATGGGGATGCGTGTGGCAGGCAACAGCGATACCCAATATGGGCCAGGTGACGGGGCATCCATTGCGCGATGCCCATCAGATCGACGCATTCGCGGCTCCCTACATGGATATCGATGAACGATTCGCTGCCTGCCATGATGCCCTGGGAACCTTCGAGCAGCACGGCAAATACGTCATGACGGATATCTTCATGGTGCTGTTCGAGCGGATGCATGCGCTGTATGGGTTTGAAGCCACATTAGGCGACCTGCTTGGCGACCGTCCTGCCATGGAAGCGCTGGCGGATCGCATTTTAGCGGCGCAGATCGAATTCGTACAAGGCGTGTATCGCCGATTCGGGACGCGCGTGCATGGGATCGGCATGACCGATGATTGGGGCACCCAGCAGGCGGCATTTATCAGCATGGACTTGTGGCGCGATTTTTTCCTGCCGCGATATCAGAAGCTGTTCACAGTCATGCATGCCTGCGGTTATGATGTCTGGGTCCATTCCTGCGGTAAGGTCAATGAGATCATCGAAGGCTTTCTCGAGGCAGGTGTCGATGCCATGAACCTGCTTCAACCGCACACACTGGGCATCGAGGAAATCGGACACCGATATCGCGGCCGCCTGCTGCTGGAAAGCGCGGCAGATATCCAGGTGACGCTGCCTACTGGTGACCGTGCGCGCATCGAGGAGGATGTCGATGCCCTCATGCAGCACTGGGCCACCCCGGAGGGTGGATTTATGGCCTGTGATTATGGCGATGCCAGGGCGATCGGCGCGCGAGAACCTCGTGCGACCCTCTGGATGTATCAGCGCTTCAGTTGGCATTCTGAGCGTTTGTATGGTTCTCCGCTTCCTGAACCGGTGATGCCGGAAATCGATTTACAACCTATGATGAATGAGGTGACCCTATGAAAGTCTGTGTCGTCGGCGGCACCGGCCTGATTAGTTTGAGTATTGTGCGTGTCCTGCTGGAATTGGGGCACGACGTAACCTGCTTCAATCGCGGCGTCAGTCCCGGGCTTCCCGATGGCGTGCGGCTCATTCAAGGCGACCGGACGGATGAAGCATTCTTCGAGCAAACGATGCAGCGGGAATGCTTTGACGCGGCTATCGACATGATCTGCTTCAACGCCGACCAGGCGCGCAGCGACGTGCGCGCGTTCCGTGATGCCGGGCACGTCATCATGTGCTCGACTGTCTGCACCTACGGCGTGCCCTATCGGTGGTTGCCGGTCACCGAAGATCATCCGCTGCAGCCCACACTGCTGTATGGGCGGAACAAGATGTCGGCGGATATCGGCGCCAGCACGGCGCGAATCTCCGCATCCAGTTGTTCAGATTCATCCATCTGCGTCTCCAGTTCCGCCAGCAGGCGCGGGAACTGCTCCTCGAAGGCCTCACCCCCCTCGTCATCATCCGCCGTGCCGACATAGCGGCCGGGGGTGAGCACGTAATTGTGCCCGCGCACCTCGTTGAGGTTGGCGACGCGGCAGAAACCGGGGATGTCCTCGGGCCGCCCCTCCCGCTTGAACGCGCGGTAGACGGACGCCATCCGCTCGATCTCCGCGTCCGTAAGCTCCTTCTGCTTGCGGCTGCCGGCCATCAGCGCGCCCAGCCCGCGGCCGTCAATGAAGAGAATCTCGCCGGTCCGCCGCCGATACCCGCCGGCGCCAACGCGGTTTTTCGCCAGAAACCAGAGCGAGCAGGGAATCTGCGTATTGGCGAAGAGCTGGCCGGTGAGCTGCACGATGCAGTCCACGTAGTCCGCCTCGACCAACGCGCGCCGCACCGCCGCGCGAGACGTCTCGCTGTTGGACAACTCCCCTGTGGCCATCACGAAGCCCGCGGCGCCGGTCTCCGACAGGTGCGACAGGAAGTGGAGCATCCACATGGTGTTCGCGTTGCGCGGCGACAGCGGCATGCGCTCGTTGCCCAGGATCAGTCGCAAATCCTGCGTGGGTATTTTGTCCGCGCCCCATCCGGCTTCCGACTTGGCGCCGTCGTTGAACGGCGGATTCGCCAGCAGGTAATCGGCTTTCAACGTGGCGTGCTTGTCATCCGTATACGAATTGCCCGGCTAAATGTTGCCGTCCAAGCCGTGAATGAACAGGTTCATGCGGCAGAGGCGGTAGGTGAAGTCCTTGCTCTCCTGTCCGTAAAACACCAGCTCGTGGTTGTGTTTCGTGAACAGGTCGGACTGCACGAACATGCCGCCAGACCCGCAACAGGGATCGAAGACGCGCCCGCGCTGCGGTTCCAGCATGGCGACCAGCGTGCGCACAATACTAGCCGGCGTAAAATATTCCCCGCCGCGCTTGCCCTCGCTGGAGGCGAACTCCCCGATGAAGTATTCATATACCCGGCCGATCAAGTCCTCACCGCCTGTTTCGCGTTGGAAGATATCGCGAGAGAACAGGTTGATCAATCCGCGCACATTCTCTGCTTCGAGATTGGCGCCGGCGTAAATACGCGGCAGCAGACCGCGGAGTTTCTCGGGGTAGGTGCGCTCAAGCAGGTCGAGCACATCGTCAAGATAATTTTTAATGTCATCCTGCTGGGCGCGGTGAACGATGGTCGACCAGCGCGCTTCCTCCGGGACGACGAAGGTTCCGAACGCCGCGTATTCGTCGGGATCATTAAGCACAGCTTCGCGTTGCGCAGGAGTTTTGACGTAATACTCGCTCTTCGGCTCGGCGACCAGCTCGACCAACTCCGCCCGGCGCTTTTCATAGCGCATGGATAGGAAGCGGAGGAAGATGATCGGCAGCACGTAGCGCTTGTAATCCGCGGGCTCGATCATGCCGCGCAGATTCACCGCGGCTTCCCAGAGTTGTTTCATCAAATCGGCAACGCCGTTCGTCTTCGGCTCCTGCCCTTTTCTGCCACGTGGTGCCATGCGCTCTCCAATAGGGTGAGTTAGGGTTCGGATATTATACTATTGTTCGCCAATCCCGGCTCTTTTCCTGGTAAGCCAACAAGTCTATGCACCTGTCAACCGTTGACACATTGACTCCCGTGCCATCCCCAGGAAGCTAAATCGCCATCGGCATGGTGCATGAATCTCGGTAGCATTTATCACCAATGCCTCACCAGGCGCCAAGAACACCTCCTCCCATCCTGCCTCTCCACCAAGCACCCTGTCGAGGATACGCCGTTCGGATGCATACAGCAGCAGACGGCGTTTCCGATGGAGGAGGATTTCTAGCGGCATATTACCCTTCAGCAGCAGAATCTCGTCCGGACGGCTGGTGGCGACCAGCGCCGCACTCATACTCCCCTCTAACGGGGATAGTCCGGCGAGAAAGTCCGCAATATTAGTGCCATCCTGTCCAGTATGGTGTTGTGCAAGGCGGGCGAGAAGCTCACTGTCTACCTGTGTTGTGCGAGGTAACTCTAACCGCCGAAAATGTCGGGCATGGTCAGTAATTGTGCCGTTATGGGTCAGCAGGATAGGGGATGCGCAAATAGGATGGTTTTCCGCTGCATTCCGCACGCTTCCGCGCGAAGGCCAGCGCGTATGCCCCATCAGATATGTCACCTGCCGGTCAACACCGAGCAACCACTCCAGGAATACCCCGCTCTGCACAAAGGCGCACGCCGGCAGTGGCTCTTTCGCCACCTGCATGCTCCCATCTCGCTTGACCCACGCGGCGCCGGTCGCATAAGGACCACGGTGCTCCGAACCGAGCAACAGCTTGATGAAAGTATCGGACAGTGCATCGATTTCACGCACCTGGCGCTTTGCTTGCCTGCCCACGATTACTCCGCAGAGTCCGCACATGTTTCCTCTCCTTACTCAATCACTTGGAACCCCTTAAAGATCCCCTGCGCATACAGATTGCGATTCAACCGTAACCAGGCGGCGGTTTCGTCGTATCCCCACAATTCGGCAATCTCGATGACCCGTGGGCGGTCGAGCATGTTTGTCAGTCCCGAGCGCCGGACAGCCTCTAGACCTTCGAACACAGCGGCTGGAATCGGAATGGGGTGCTTCTCCATGATCGTCTCCTCTCTTAGCACGAGGGCTGAAGCATCTCGGCTCCAGCCCCGGTGGTCTCTTCGGTTTTCTTCACCTTGCCGGCTTTGCCGGTCGGCCTCCCATATTTAAAGGCGCTGTCCCCTGGCATCAAGGCCAGCAGGTGCTTACGCGCGGTTTTGAACTCATCGCCGTTCATGCCGAGCGCGCTGATCAAAAACACGCGGAAGTCATACTTGGCCGACGCAGGATCGTATGTCCGCTTCTTCGCGGAGGCGGCATAGGTGTTGAGTGCCTTGGCAAACAGCGCCATGCCGAACTGGATGGCAGCCTTCACCTTGCCGGCGTGGAGGCTGCCGGCGTAGGCGCGCATCTCAACGGCCCTGAGCAGGAAGAAGGCGTTCAGGTTCAGGATCGCATAACGGCTGTTGTCGTAGCGCTGTGGCGTCGGATTGTATTGGCCATACCACTGCCGATTGAGTTGCTGGAAGGTCTTCGGCGTGGCGCGGGTGATGAGGTGAATGAATTCCGTGTTCAGCGGTTTGCAGTAGCGTGCCATCCGTTCCTGCGTCACCCCCAGCGCGGCGTAAATCAGCTCTTCCTGTTTGTAGATGGTCTTGGCCAGATTCGCTAACGCCTTCGGGGTAACCGCCGGGTGGCTGAGATGCAGGTGCAGCCCACAGCGTTCGTCGCACCGGGCGCCTGCCTGGCGGATGGCGCGCACCACCTCCTGCAGCAGCGTGATATCCGCGTAGCCGAGGATCGGTGTGACGACTTCCGCGCGCTGGTCGGCTGGGACATTGGTCAAGCTGCTGTCGGCCACCACGTTCCACACCAGCCCACGGGCATCGGTGACGCGGTAGGGATCGTAGCAGGCGGGCATCGCCACATGCTCGACGGTGCCGCCTACTACGCTGCGGATGGCGTCAGCAACCTCGCGTCGGGTCCGGCCTACCGTTTCAATCTCCACACCGAACCGGATCTCCTGGATGGTCACAGTCATAATCGCTGTCTCCTTTCGCACATGCACACACTCATGTGTTCGCACCAATGAATCACTCTGGGGGCGCCATCCAGTCAAGCGGTTACGAAAGATTCCTTGCACTTGACTTCAGTGGCCGAGAAGAGCGTGAATGCGCATGGGAGGACACTATGCAACAGACCGTTGTCGTATCAGATGCGTGGGAGGTGTGGCTAGCAGGATTCGAAGATTCCCAGCAAGTGCAGGGGCGGTCGGAGAAAACTCGGATTGCCTACCATCGTGAATTGCGCTTACTAATCAGTATACTGCTGCAGCAGACACCAGACCTGCGGCTCAACGACGTGACGAACAATCACCTGATGACGGCGTTTACCAACGAGGCCATTACCGGGACATACCGCGGGACACCACGCTCGCCGGCAACCTTGCATCGCCTGAAGGCCGCTACCCAGCAATTCTTCCTCTGGGCCTTTCACAGCGGGCATATTGCCGATAATCCGGCGCAAAGATTACAGAGCCAACGGCTTTACCGGAAACCGCCAACTTTCCTGACTGATGCCGAGATCACTCGCCTCCGGAAAGTGCTGCAGGGACGCACCGGTGATGTGGTCCAACGAGATTGCCTGATATTGGAAGTATTCCTGGGCACTGGCATCCGGTTGCAAGAACTGGTTGATCTGAAGATCGAAGATGTTGACCTGGAGGCCAAGCACCTGCATATCCGCTCGGCGAAGGGCGGCGTGCCACAGGTCAAATTCCTGCACACACGCTTGCGTGGATTGCTGCGGACTTATCTTAAATGGCGCGTGCGACAAGGCACGGAGCAGTGCCTGGCGCTCTTCATCAGCCAGCGCGACACGCGCATCTCCCCACGGCAGATTGCCTACCGGCTGGCGTATTGGCTGCGTGAGGCTGGCATCGACAAACCGTTGACACCACACAGCCTGCGCCATACCTTTGCCACGCGGCTCTACGCGCGGACGAATGATTTGCTGGTGGTGCAACGGGCGCTGGGGCACCGACAAATCGCCACCACGGAGATCTATACGCACCTGGTGGATGGTGCGCTGGAAGAGGCGCTGGAGCGGCTGTAAAACCGCTCATCGCCAGGCCACTGGGGGGTGTGATACACCTTTTCCTTTTACCGATATTTCCCCTTAATATATATAGGGGGAATATGCACCAAAAGGAAAAGGTGTATCACACCCCCTGCCACGCTCAAAACAACCGCATCTGGTCCGCTACCACGGCCGCCGCCATCTCCGAGGAGAGCGATCCCCACCAGATGGTGAACTCCTGGTCGGCCCAGTCCGCTGTGGTCAGTTCGGGAGGCGTGTCACGAGCGGGGTCTGCGGGTATGGCGTGCGCCCACATCTCCTGATGTTGGTCCGCCCAGCGGTGGAAACGGACTTCATCATCAGCGAAGACCGCTTTCGCGCGGGCAAAATTCGCCGCATTCCGGGGCGGCGTACCGCGCACATGGGCTGCATAATACGCCGTGCGAAGCCAGCGCTTCTCCCAATCCTGGGCCTTGAGTTGTTCCAGAAGGGGCAGGATAACGGGGCATGTCTCCTCGGCCTGCTGATACGCCAGATGCGCCCAGGCGCCGGCATGCTCAGGATCGACGATGCTGCTCAACTCGGTGCGCATCGCCTGGCGGTTCCCCTGACGAATGGCCAGCGTCTCCAGCACCCGGGCGAGATATTGCGCCGCGGTGCGCGTGCTGCCGCCGACCCGCTCTTTTAAGGCATAGATCGTGACCGGCTTCCCTTCGGCGCGAAGTTCCTCTCCCGCCTGGAGATATTTCGCAAAGGATGCCGCTTTGCGATCCGGCTTCGCGAGGTGCGGCATCTCCTCCTGACCGCGTTTTCGGCGATAGGGATTTGCTCGTAAATACTCCGGATCTTCCTCACGTATGGAGCGCTCTAGCGTCATCAACCGGTCCACCGACATCTCCTGCACCGGTTCCCCGATATACAAGAACACGTATTTTATCGTATCGGTCTCTGCCGGGCGAATGCGTCCCACCCCCTGGGTGACATGCGTCGAGAAGCGATGCCGCGCATATTGCTGCACATCGGGATCAGCCGGGTACGGGATGACTCTCCCCCAGCGCCGGCCCTTGGTATCCCGAAAACCAGGCACCGGTACCAGGATGTCTTCGCTGGCAAACAGATCGGGCCTGTCCGCAGGGAGTGCGCCCGCCAGGTCATCAGGCCAGCGTACCGCGGCAATGCGGTAGACGAGTTCATCCATCGGCTCCCGCGGGTGGCCGATGCAGATAACTGCATCACAGTCCGAATAGCGGTTCGAGCCGGCCATCTCTCCGCTGAACCAGTGCTCCATCTCGGCATGCGGTGGCAACCATTTTTCGATGGTCTCTCGCGACGCCTGTTCTCCGAGCACCAGGACACGGTTGAACCGGGCGCATTTCCGCAGCACGTCATGTCGCAGTGTCTCGTATCGCCAGCCACCGTCCTTCAGATCCTGCCACCGGAAGAGCGCATCCCCGAAAAATTGCACCTGCACCCTCGACTGCACCGGGATCGGGTAGACCGTGAGTTCCCCGCCGAAGAGCCGGTCCATGATCGGCACATACGCCGTGGCGTCGAGGAAGACGGTCACTCGCTTCTTCAAGCTCTCGATCAGATGGGCGCGCGGTGCGACGAGAAAGAGACCTCCCGGATCATTGCCATAGGGCAGCCGTACCCAGACCCGTGTGTCACGGATGGCATGACCGGCCTGCGCTTCAGCCCGCAGCGTTTCTACCAACGCCAGTAGGCCGCGCATGGGAATGGCTTCCTTGCCATCCCAGACTTCATCGCTAGTCGGCAGATCCACAAAGGTGCCCATAATCGCCTGCTCCGGGATGCCGGGGTGGTGCCCCTCCCACTTGATTTCCTGCAGGTGCTCATGGAGCGCATACAGCTTGCTGCCGATCTCCGGGTCGAGTTGCTGGAGGATCGGCAGCAACGGCACCGCATGGTTCACATGGGCAAATCCTTCCGCCGGACCAGCCACCAGCGCATGCTTCATCGCAGTGAGCACCGGAAAGAGCACCGCGGCCGTCTCCTCCTTTTTGGCCATGCGATGCTCCCACACGCTCAAGGCGGCCGCACTGACGTGGGTGGTCTGGAAAAACGCTTCTTCGGATTGCTCGTCGATGACGATCAGTTCAAAATCCTCCAGCAGCTTCCCGCCGTGCTGAAAGGAATGCCGCACGCCGACGACGACCCGCGCCTCCTTCAGTGCTTTGCGATTTTCCTGATACGGACAGGGGGTGAGGAGGGTTTCGAACTTTTTTTTCCGGCGCTCCTTGGGCGACATCGCCTCCCACTTCGCGTTGGCCTTCTCGCGCATCTTCTGCTGGCAGGGCGTACAGAGCAAGGCATTCACGGACTGATTACACTTGGTCAGGGCTTCCGCCTGTTTACAGTGCCGGCAATATCCGGGGTCCTCTTCATCGGGAGACCGGGGATACGCAATCGCCACTCCTGGTAAGAGCAGCCCATCCGAGCCTATCAAGTAGTCCCGCACCAGTTCATCAATTTTTGCACGGCTATGGGTCGCATATAACGCACGCATCGGTTTGTCGTCATAATCGAGCACTTGGCACGTAGCGATGGCGGCAAAGAGCTGCCCGAACTGTGTGCTTTTCCCAATGCCGGTTCCCCCGCGGATCAGGTTGACGCTCCGCTCATGTCGTTGCGCTAACGGTACGATCTGTTGATGGACGATCTGATCGAGATGGTCGCGTGCTTCCTTCATGGTCAGCGGTGTCAGGGTCGGCGGCTCGATCTCCTCGCAGGGCATCATCCGCGAACCATACGGAGCCACGAGACCCTTCGACGACGACGCCCGCTTGTGCCCCGTCACCTGTTCAGCAAGACGCATCGCCTCCTGTTTACTGGATGCCTGGCCCAATTCGACCATCATCTCGAAAATGCTCGATGCTCGCCCCTCACCGCGAAATGATTGAAACCAGCCGGTGTTCGGATTGACCCGGGCACTGGGGGTGCGATCTCCGGTCGGCGAGGCGGGATCACGGCATTGCAACCATTTCCCCTGTACCAAGCGTCCGGTGAGATACGCCCCATATACCTGCTGAATCAACCCCTCGTGGCCACCGACCTGTTGTGCCCACGAAGAGAACTCATCCGCCGGCACGGCAGTGCGTGATGGCTGGGTTGTGATAGCATGTCGGCGCTCGTCCTCCTCACTCGGCAGGGGTGGAAACTGCCGCAGCAGATCACAGACGCGTGCATACGGCAGGCGGACAAAGGTGCCACCAGGTGGCAACGACAGGGAGTGTCCGGTACCAGGATCGAACAACACATTGTGTTCCGGCATGGCCCCGGCATGCCATGGCAGTGTGAGGGAATATCCCTGGGAACGAGGCTCATGCCATTTGGGATTGATCTCGACCTTGGCCCGCTCGTCAGCATCCTCCATGGCGTTGGCCAGCAGGTGCGTCGCGAGATGCCGTGCCACACGGCTGTCCACTTCGGTCTCCAGGAACACCCAGAGATGATACCCTTGCCCGCTATGTGAGCGCACCAGGTACGCTGGAATCCCCAGGCCGGACAGGTACTTATACGTGGCCACGGCGCTGCCCAGGGCATCCTTCAACGGGTTGCTGTGATTGGGCCCGTCGAAATCATAGGCGAAGCAGCGCGTGCGTGGGGTCGGTGCATATTCCGGAATCACACACAGGCGATGGCTGGTGGGGTCAACGCGCTGCAGGTAGATACGCTCTCGCTCCTCCCCCGTGCCATAGACGCGGACCATGCTGGCAGGCAGCCAGGATGGATCGCCGTATAGCATGGTGAACAGCGCTGCCGGGATATCGGCGGGGAAGATCCGATAGGTCGCGGACTCTTCCTTCCCCGTCTCGCGGCGGTGATAAAAGCGGCGAAGCACCACTGGATATCCCTGGACGACATCCAACAGACATTCCGCCCGACTGATGGCAAGCTGCCACTCTGCCGATGTGCAGATGCGCTCAATCACCTCCGCGGCGGGCTGGTGTAATGCCGCCGTCTGTGTTATACTACTCATGGTTACAAAACCTTCCGCCATCGACCATGGCAGACCTTGACACCGGTTCCCCCGCCAGGGAGCCGGTGTTGTCGTTTGGTGAGAGTGCAACCAATACGCATTCCTTGCAGTGTCCGGGACATTCCACCGCCCATTCACGCGTGCGCGTCCGGCGTCTCCCCGGTATTCTCTGCAATGTTTTGGCGCTTTTTGATCTCCGCGAGCCACCGCAGTTGCCAGGCGCGTTGTTCCTCCGGTCCCCACTGCCCCGTTGGCGGTGCCTGTTTCGGCTTGCGCGGCGGTCGGGTCATCTTGTTGAGATGGGTGCGAATCGCCCGCCCGGCCCGCTCGATAGCCTTCCCATCCACCGCGCGGATCGCCCGAAAGAGAAAGAGCCAGTAGATCACCAACACGTCGATCCGGTCTCCCTCCGCGGGGTATTGCGCCCGCATGCTCGCTACCAGTTCCTGCCAATCCTCCACCAGCGCCCGCTCTTCCGCATTCAAGATGCGCGCCGCATACAGTCCGTGTCTGATGGCCCCCAGGCAATACCGTTGCCGACCTGATGGTGTGGCCGGTTGGACCGACTGGGATCGCCGCCAGCACTCTAGCCAATACTGTTCCTGTCGATTGAGCATGCCGCACCTCATCTGCAGACGCCCTGCAAAAAATTCCGGCGTCACGACATATAGAGAAATAGGGGTGAATCTGGATGCGCCGATTGTTTCGCGGACAGATTTACACTCCGCTCCGAATATAGACTTATAGGGACTGTCGCGCTGCCATGCCGCTTCTGGAGATTTACCCGCGGGGAGAGGGAGGCTTTTCGCCACCTTCGCGATGGCCTCCCTGCGGCGAATCACCCATGATCGTGCCAGCATGCGCTGTGATCCCCGTTGCCTCCTGGAAACGGCGCAGGACACCACAGACGTGCCGGGGCGTGATGCCCAGGATGCGGGCGATCTCGCAGTTGCGATAGCCCTGCTCTTTCATCGCCCGCACGCGGAGTGCCGTCCGATCCCGCGTCTGGGCGAGATCGGTGGGGATGTAGAGCAGGCCGGTGGCATACTGCCGGATTTCCTTGACCAACCGTTCGGGCAGTACCTGCTCGGCGTGCACATAGTTCCAGCTTCGCATACGCAATCTCCTTCGCTGAAATTGTGAGAGCAAGCATTGTAGCACAACGATTGGGAATTGTGCAAACGAAAGTTTGCTACAGATGAATTTCGCGGGGTGCTGTTGCGGAGCGATGGCCCTGAAAAAGAAATTGGCGTTTCGCATATATAGAGGGACAGGAGGACGGCAAGTCGGGCTACGGATTGACTCGTGTTCTGCAGAATTATCTTGACTTTTCACAATAAAGAGAAGTAAAGGCGCACGGCATCGCCGACTCGTCTGCTCAGTCGATGATCCTATCGGCAGACACGATCCATTCGCCGGAAACTGCACCGGGTGTTCGTAATATCGACGAGGCTATGCGTAAGAGGATGTTTGAAGCCGGGGAAGAGCTGCACTGCATGCGAGACGGTGGAACGCATCTTGACCTGAAAAAATTGCGCGCGCATTGCGAAATGGGGGGTGTGTTCCGTAAGTGGTAAATGGAGCGCCATGCTGGATACCGGCAGCGCTATGACGTAGCCGACACCCCATCGGGGCACCAGCGCATGCGGTGATCACACTTATTTCGAAAAAAGTTCCGCCGGCACTCGTCACTTTGGCGCGCTGCCGTTTATATAACTGATAGGGGAGTCTTTTTTCAGCGAGAGATCGTCCCGCCTTACGGCTGAACAATTATTTCGCCGTTTTTCAGCAAAACGCCGGTTTCTCGCATATGAGAGAGATAGCAGCAGCCCCATGGTTGATGCTGTTTTAGAGAAATTTCGGTCTCGGCACGGTGCATTTCGCCGCTGTGTCTGCTATGGGAGAGATGGAGAGTAGGGTCATCTATGACAAGTAACGCCACGTATCACAATGCCCAGAAGGTTTTACCGCCGGGATTGCTGGCGGAAGTACAACGCCACTTTAGCGGGCATCTCTGGGTGCCGGCAGCGGAGCCGCAAGCCGTCCGCGTGCGGCAACGGGTCGTGCAATTGTCCCAGGCCGGCATCGGGACGGGCGAGATCGCCGAGATGACGCAACTGCGCCGGATGTATGGGGCGCGGACGATCCAACTGGCGCCGACAACGTACCGCATGTATGCGGACTGGATGAATTGCGTGCTGGATGATGCCCGTCAGCACCTTAGCCTGCGGGCACTGGAATATGCTATCGAACGCTGGCAAGGCGATCCGGTCGTTGCGTTGCTGGCCGATGGGACGATTGCCGGCATCCAACTCCCCAAGGCGGTGAAGGATACCTTACAGACCATGTGCCAGCACGGCACACCGACGACGGTTGCTGATGCCCAGCATCAGCCCGCGATTAGTGAAAGGAGCGCATCATGTTGAAAATCCCTGAAGAGAAATTGGAACACCTCTTCGACGAATTTGTCTGGGCCTGGTATCGCACCTGCCTGCCATCAGATCGACGAAAACTGCGCGCGATCCCCGTGCCACCACAAGTCCATGATTTGCTGACGTCACGGCGTATCGCAGAACTGATCCTGACCAGCTATGACGAAGCCTTTGCGAGTAAACGCATCGATCTGCGGAGTCTGGCGCATCAGTATCGAGATAGCCGGAAAACCGCGGCTCGTGACATGAGTCATCATCTGTCGCGCTGCACCCTGTGCGGCGGTGATGTCGTCCAGATTAAGAACGAATTCTTCCAGTTTCAGCTTCATGCGCTGTTGCTGCCGCAGACGATTGAGGCGATGCAAGAGGAGTTACAGCATCAAGTTTCGTGGATGTATGCCTGCTTCACCGAGTCGGAGCGGGTATTCCTCAACGAGATCGCCGTCTGGCATGCCGAACAAGAGGCCAGCGCCCGCTCGACGCGTGCATCGGGTGATACGACGCGACGCACATAATCAGGGGGGTGCACCCGATGCCTGTCCAGCCTATATCGTGCATGCCGATTCCCGTTCATGCCCGTCTGTCAGCCGTGGCAGATCTCCTGGCCATGGCGCTAATACGCCAGCAGCAACGCCGTCTATTACGCCAGGGTGAAACCGTGGACGACGCCTTGACTTCCTCTCAAACGAGAGCGTTCATTGGCACAACGAACCAGAGAGGAGGACGGACGCACCGTCATGACCCAACAGACGACCCCGTCGCGATTACTGCGGCAAATCACCGAGATCAAGACCTTGCCGATGGACGCACTGAAAGCCCGGTGGGAAATACTCATCGGCGGCAAACCGCCAGCCTATAATCGCACCAATCTTGAAAACCGGCTTATCTACCGGCTGCAGGAGATTGCCTACGGCGGCGTGGCCCCGGAGACGCGGGAGCAGATGGCCACGCTGCTGGAGGCGACTGGACATGATGAGCAAGGCGTGCAATCGCGCCGGGTGAAGCAGCAGGTGAAACAGGAACAGGCCAACCGCCTGCTGCCGGGCACCCGGCTCGTGCGCGAATGGCAGGGGAAGACCTATCAGGTGCTGGTCACCCCGCGCGGCTATGAAATGGACGGCCTCCCGTATCGTTCGTTAACGGCGGTGGCGAAAGCCATTTCCGGCCAACACTGGAATGGGTGGGCCTTCTTTGGAATGCGCCCGCAAGGAAAGGAGCAGACACGATGACACGAACCGCAGCAACACCGGCCATCACCCCCAAAGTGCGCTGTGCGATTTATACCCGGAAAAGCACGGAAGAAGGCCTGGAGATGGAATTCAACAGCCTGGACGCTCAGCGGGAAGCCGGCGTGAATTATATCGCCAGCCAGCGGGCGGAAGGCTGGGTCGCATTGCCGGCACGATATGATGATGGTGGCTATTCCGGCGGGACGTTGGAGCGCCCCGCACTGAAGCAGTTGCTACGTGATATCGAGGCCGGCCACGTCGATTGCATCGTGTGCTATAAAATCGACCGGCTCTCCCGCTCCCTGCTCGACTTTGCTCAACTCGTCGAGCAGTTTGACCGGCACAACGTCACCTTCATATCCGTCACCCAGAGCTTCAACACCACCACCTCGATGGGCCGGTTGACGTTGAATATTCTGCTGTCCTTCGCCCAGTTCGAGCGCGAGGTGATCGGGGAGCGCATCCGGGATAAATTCGCCGCCTCGAAGCGCAAGGGCATGTTCATGGGTGGCCCCCTGATGCTCGGGTATGACGTTAAAAATCGGAAGCTGGTGGTCAATCAGCGGGAGGCAGCACTGGTGCGCGACATCTTCACCCGCTTTATTCGCGACCGCTCGACTACCAAGCTCTCGCAGGAATTGAATGCGGAAGGGCACACCACGAAATCCTGGACGACAATGAAGGGGAAACGCCGACCGGGGCAGCCGATCAGCAAAATGTATCTGTATCGCATCCTCATCAATCGCATCTACCTGGGCGAGATCACCCACAAGGGGCAGATCTATCCCGGTGAGCACCAGGCCATTATCACCCGCGAACAGTGGGACCAGGTGCAGGCTATTCTTGCGGAGGATCACCGGTCACGCGCCGGACGCACGAAAATGCAGGCGCCTTCCCTGTTAAAAGGTATCATCCGCTGCGGACACTGCGATACCTCGATGGGCATGACCTATACGCAAAAAGCCGGCAAGCAATATAGGTACTACCTGTGCCACCATGCCTCGAAATTCGGCTATGCCACCTGTCCGGTGAAAAGCGTGCCGGCTGGCGAGATCGAACAGGCGGTGGTAGCACAACTCCGGCGATTCTTCACCACACCGGAGATGATCGCCATGACCGCGCGGAAAGCCCAGGCGTTGACTGATGGCACCCCGCTGCATGAACAGGATGTGGCACGACAACTCGGCCAATTGGATGGCGTCTGGGACGAGTTGTTCCCCGCCGAGCAGGCACGGTTGCTCCAATTGATGGTGAAGCAGGTCACCGTATCGGAGCAAGGACTGGATGTGCAAATGCACGCAGATGGATTCCCTTAATAAACGAGCTACAGGGGGAAGCCTGACCGATGAACGAGTTGGCGCTGACCAGTATTGGTGGCGATATGCTGGTGCATATCCCGATGACGTTGACGAAACGCCAAGGGCGGAAGCAGATCGTCCTGCCGGCAGGCAGCGACACGATATTCACGAGACAGGACATAGCCACCGATCCAGTCGCCCTGGCCATCGCCAGAGGCTTCCGCTGGCAGGAATTGCTGGATAACGGCACCTATCCCACGGTACGGGCGCTGGCGAAGGCCGTGAAGCAGGATACCGCCTACGTCGCCCGTACCATACGACTGACGTTACTGGCGCCGGAAATTATTGAGGCAGTAATAGTCGGCCGCCGACCGCCTGAACTGACACTCAAGCGGCTAACACGAGAATTCCCTGTCGTCTGGGAGGACCAGCGGCGGGAATGGGGCGTCTCGATAGGTGAGGCGCCCAGCGACACACACGGAAAGGAACACCATGAGAAACGTGACCCAGCATGACCTGGAGGAGACACGACCGGACTCGCCACTGGAGGAGACCCTCGCGCATTGCCTGAAGCAGTTGTATGCGGATCGCCAGCATGATGTCACCGAGGAGTTCATCCACGGCCTGACGTATGAGGAGTTGATCGGCACGCTGCTGCAGGCGCGGGATTTGTGCGACGAACTGAAGGAGAGAGAGGAAGAAGAATGCACCGGTGCCCGAACCAGTGCCGGCATCTCACAATTCTGATCGGATGGCAGCCCCGGGAGACCGGGGCTGTTTCATACCTTGATGTTCGAACTGTCAAGTATCACTTGGCGGTTATTCTCATCACCGTCTCCGTGCATTTCATACCCAATGGCGCGATAGCCTGCCAGTCGTTTCGATACCATGCGCGCGAGCATGGGCACCTGAAAGTCCGCATAATCGTAAATCACCACTTCGGTTTTCTGGTCATGGAGCCGGTGAAGGCGACCGGCGTATTGTGCGAGCGTGCCTTTCCATGAGATCGGCATGGCCAGAAAGAGCGTATCGAGGCGGGTATCGTCAAAGCCTTCGCCGAGATAAT
>Ga0315284_10005509_pt1 | contig 17981 bp, 16 predicted proteins | sample YL17G09_16_MG_FD_203696 | JGI IMG/M metagenome (GOLD analysis project Ga0315284, IMG submission 203696) | Sediment microbial communities from Yellowstone Lake, YNP, Wyoming, USA - YL17G09_16 | ecosystem: Environmental > Aquatic > Freshwater > Lake > Sediment | place: USA: Wyoming | collected...
AGTTGCTTATTTCAAGGCAGGTAGATTCAAGGATGCAGTGAATGATTTCAATAAAGCCATCAAGGATGACCCCTCCAATTTTGGGCTTTATTTGAAACGGGCAGAGGCTTATGCAGGACTACAGTCTTGGGAATCTGCCATAAAGGATATGTTGTTGTATCTGCGATACTTTGAAAGTGATCAGCATGCCCAGTACCAATGTGGTGACTATTACTTTGAAGACGGGGATTATATGAATGCTCTTAAATACTTTAACCGGAATCTCAAGGAAGATCCTAATAACAGCGTCTATTACAAGTCGAGAGGTAAGACATATTTAAAAACTGCTACCTACCGATATGCCATAAGTGATTTATCCATGTCACTTGACTTAAATCCTGATGACGCTGAAACCTGGATGTATTTAGGAATTGCCAGGATACAATCAGGAGATAAGGAAAATGGTTGTTCTGATCTTGAAAAAGCCCAAAAAATGGGCGATAATCAAGCACTTAAGTATATTATTGAAAACTGTCAATAAGGCTATCGAATATTCTTACGCAGTAAGTTTAAGAATTGACGCATTTTTACCGTATCCTTTTCTTTTATAATTTGTCTGAGGTGTTCCAGTTGATAGCTGATTTTTTCCAGCTGTTCCAGGGTAAAAGGACTGAACATGATTTCAGACAGGAGAAAATCATCCTCGGAAAACAATAGTCCCTTGGCAATTTCATGATGCTTGCGGAAGGTGGTTCCCGGTGCTTCCTGTTTCTTCATACAGGCTGCAAAAATCATGGTTGATGCAAAAGGTATCGACAAGGAATAAGCGATGGTCTGGTCATGTTCGGAAAAGGAGTACTCGAAAATATTGAGATTGAATGATTCGAAGAAATTTCTGAAAAAAGTTTTACCTTCCTCGTCTGATTCACGGATGATGATGGCGCTATGCCCTGTCAGGTCCTTGAGGTTAGCAAAAGTGGGTCCAAACATCGGGTGGGTGGAGACAAACCTGTATCCCGATTCGGGGTAAAACTTCTGGAGTCCGTTTTTTACAGAGGTAATATCAGCTAAAATGCAATCCTTGCCCAAAAATGGCAGCACTTCCTGAAAAACCGGCACTGTTTTTTCAAGGTTTACCGCATTAATCACCATGTCAGGATTAAACTCCCGGATTTCTTCATGGGAGATAAGTTTCACTGTATTAAAAAAGTACTTGAGCCGTGTAAGGTCATTGTCAAATGCTGCTACCTCATAATCTAGACATAATGATTCAATCAGCCACGATCCCATTTTGCCGGCGCCTAATATCAGGATTTTCATTGAAAGTATGTTATTAAATATAATCTATTTGCTTCTATATTAAGTTACTTAGGCATTAGGCATTAGGCACCAGGCAACAGGCACTAGGTAAATCCACACGCACACCCACATCCCCTAATGCCTAATGCCTAATGCCTAATGCCTAATGCCTATCATCCCCTCCTGCATCATCAGATCAGCCAGAACAATAGCAGTGGCGGCTTCCACCACAGCCGGGACTCGCAGGGCTATACACGTGTCATGGCGGCCTTCGATTTCAAGATTCACTAGTTCTCCACTTTTAAGGTTGATTGTAGTTTGTTTTTGATGCGTACTGGATGTTGGTTTAACGGCAATCCTGAATACCAGATCATTTCCATTGGAAATTCCGCCGTTTATTCCACCGGCATGATTGGTGGAAGTTCTGCCTTCAATTGAGACCAGCTTGTCATTATGTTCGCTACCCCACATTCTGGCGGAGGCAAAACCTGACCCAAATTCAATACCTTTTATAGCCGGAATTGAAAACATCATATGGCTGAGCACTGATTCCAGGGAATCGAAGAATGGCTCGCCCATTCCCTGGGGCATATTTGTCGCCGTGCATTCAATTATGCCACCTATGGAGTCCTGTTTTTCAATTGCCATGTCAACAGATTCCTCAATGTTCTTATTACCTCCGACTTCCAGAATACAGGAGTCAACAATTATGGGTGAGATCAGTTTTCTGGCGATTACACCCGCTGCAACCAATCCCAGTGTCAGGCGCCCTGAGAAATGTCCGCCACCGCGATAGTCCTCAAATCCACCATATTTTTTTAGAGCCACAAAATCAGCATGACCGGGACGAGGTATGTCTCGCAACAAGGAATAATCGCGTGATCTTGTGTTCGTATTTTCAAAAATGATGGTAATGGGAGCTCCGGTGGTATGATCATTAAAAACACCGCTGATGATCTGCGGCACATCTGCTTCTTTGCGGGGAGTCGTACCTTTTGACCCACTTCGACGACGGTCTAGTTCGGCAACGAAGTCTTCAAATTTCAGTGTAAATCCGGCAGGACAATTGTCAATAGTAATTCCGACATGACTACCATGTGATTCACCAAAAATACTGATCCTGAATAGCTTTCCGAAAGTATTCATGAAGGGTTAAATTTGTTGAATATCCAATATGAACTGATTCAATTTTTCATAGCTAATCTGACCTGGCGCAGTTGCCTCACCCTCATTGAGTGCGGCATAAGTAAATTCTGCACCCAAAAATGGTGCTACAATCCGGCTGATTCGCCCCAGGTCTCCCATACCAATTGATACCAATCTGCCCGGATCCTTATAGAGTGAAAGGATCTTGGAATTATCGCGATTCACATTAACGTGTGTTGCTATCTTGGCAAGGTCGGCACCCTGGGCATAACAATTGCGCACGATTTCTTCAAGTTCATCCAGTTCCGGTGTCCTGTTATAGTTATGGTAGGAAATAATTACATCACACTGATGTCGGTGCGCAAAATCAATTATATCATTCATGTATTCAGGCGAAGCCTCGTATTCAATATCGACGTAGGTTGCCCCCGATTCTATGGCAATCTTTAGCATTTCAACACGTTCTTCCTCCATGATCTTTCCTGGTCTGCAAGTTGCGATTGTTTTCTTTCGCCGGGAGAAAACCTTCCGGATCTCCTCGTTACTGAATTCGGCAAGATCAATCCTGATTTCAGCCATTTCAACTTTGTCAAGCGATTCGATACACTTTTCCACGTCTTTTTCGGCAATGCTAGCACAAATCATAACTATATTTTTCAAGTTGATTAAATGAGATCTTTTCAATTATTGCGTTTCCTATACGGTTAAGGAAAACCATATGCAGAAAATCACCTTCACGCTTTTTATCTTTTTTCATGGTCGCAACCAAGGCATGATAATCAAATTCCATGGAAACAGGAAGTTTCAGGTTGCGAAGAATTTGGGATATGCGATCAGAATCGGACTTCTGAAGCAGACCCATTTTGACAGAAAGATTGGCAGCAAGGACCATTCCTAAACTAACTGCCTCACCATGCAACATACCGGTATCATGTTCAATGGCATGGGCAAATGTATGACCAAAATTCAGTTTTTTCCGTTCTCCTTTTTCCTTTTCGTCACGTTCTACAACTTGGGATTTGATCAGAACGGAGTCATAGATGAGTTTTTCCATAACCGCGGGTACATTTTGCAAGGCTTCTGCATAATGGTTTTCAAGATAACTGAATAGTGATTCATCCTTAATGGCACCCGCCTTGACTATTTCAGCAAAACCTGAACGGAATTCCTTATCATCGAGTGTTTGAAGCATAGCAGTGTCGATAATCACAAATTCAGGCTGATTAAACACGCCAAGCATATTTTTATAACTCCGGAAATTTACACCATTTTTGCCTCCCACACTGGCATCAACCTGGGAAAGCAGTGAAGCAGAGATAAAGCCAAATCGAAGGCCGCGCATAAATACCGAAGCGGCAAATCCGGTAACATCACAGACTATTCCTCCGCCAATACCCAGGATAAAAGTCGACCGGTCGGCTTCGTATTCGATAAGTTTGTCAAAAATGAGGGTCAGAGTTTCCAGGGTCTTGTTCTTTTCGCCAAGTCCGATTGATATAACAGGAAAAGACGGAAAGGAGCTGGCATAATGTTTTATGATATTATCATCCGTTATTATAATTGATTTTCCTGTTGGAATGTAATTGGGCAAATTCTTAAGGCTTTCGCCGATAATAATTTTGGAAACCCCGGTATCTGTTGTGATTTCAATTGTTTTCATTCAAATTATTGTACCAAATTCCTTTTTCATGTTTTCCTCATCACTCCATCACTTCATCACTATTCCTCATTCATTACGCGGGTCTGGTGATTGATAGATTCTTCATGAATAGCCCGGAATATTTTTATAATAAACTCCTCACTCAAACCTTTTTTTTCCGCCTGTTCAATTTTATTCCGAAGAATTTCGTCCCACCGGCTTGTCTGCAAAATGGTGATGTTATTTTGCTTTTTGTATCCACCAATTTTTCGCGCAACAGCCATACGGTGTTCAAAAATCTCCATCAGCTTATCGTCATATTTGTCGATCTCGTGCCGGAGATCTTCGAGGGTCGAAAGTAATACATTATTCTGTATGCTGGCACTCCTGAGCACTAATCTACTGATTAATTTATTCAGGTTCTCGGGAGTAAGTTGCTGTTGTGCATCACTAAGGGCCTGTTCGGGATTGCAGTGGGTTTCGATGATGAGACCATCAAAATCAAGATCCATGGCCTTTTGGGAGATTTCATACAGCAACTCACGACTGCCGCATATATGACTTGGATCTGTGATAATGGGCAATTCAGGGATCAAACGTTTCAATTCAATGGGGATTTCCCACTGCGGATTGTTGCGGTACAATGTTTTGCTATAAGTCGAAAACCCCCTGTGAATAGCGGCCAGTTTGGTAATTCCTGCCCTGTTGAGCCGTTCAAATGCTCCGATCCAGAGTTCAACATCAGGGTTGATCGGATTTTTAATAAGAACCGGTAAATCCACACCCCGGAGTGAATCAGCAATTTCCTGCACGGCAAAAGGATTTGCGGTTGTTCGGGCACCCAGCCAGATGATGTCTATTCCTGCTTTCAGTGCGTCATAAACGTGCTTAACATTGGCAACTTCAGTGGCCGTATACATGCCCAGTTCCTCTTTTACGCGTTTCAGCCAGGGCAATCCTTCTTTTCCGACACCTTCAAAAGCATCCGGACGGGTACGGGGTTTCCAGAGTCCCGCTCTGAAAATGCGGATACCATAGCTCTTCAGTTGGCGTGCAGTAACCATAACCTGTTCTTCGGTTTCGGCACTGCAAGGGCCAGCCATCATCAAAGGCCTTTCAGTTGGGACCCCTTTAAATACGAACTTATCCAGTTTTAATGCAACTTTCATATTATTCCATTATTGATTTACCTTTTAAATACTCACCAAGGATCTGCAAACCGCTGGTGAAAGGTTTGATGGCCTCAATGGCTTGTGCATATAGCTGATAATTGTCGATTTCAACATCAATGAAGAACTGATATTCCCAGTCCTGGCCGACAATGGGCATCGACTGTACCTTCGCCAGATTGATATCGTAAAATGAAAGAATCGAAAGCACCTTTGAAAGTCCACCAATCCTATGAGCCAGGGCAAAGGTCAAGGAGGCCTTATTAACTGCAGTAACATCGTGGTTTTCACCATTTTTACCCTTAAGGATCAGAAAACGCGTATAGTTTTTAGCATGGGTTTCAATACCCTCTGCAATAACTGACAGATGGTACCTTTCTGCTGCACGGGCCGAGGAGATGGCAGCAGCACCCATCATTTTTTTATCATCAATTTCCTTAGCACTCAGCGCAGTATCCATACTGTCAATTAGCCTTATTGAAGGATGATCGTCAAAAAAACGCTGGCATTGAAGAATAGCCATTGGGTGAGAATAAACTTCACGGATATCGGCAATAGTCTGACCTGGTAGCGCTACCAGATTCTGTTTGATACGAAGATATATTTCACCTACTATTTTCAGATTTGATTCAAGTAAAAGGTTATAATTGGGCAGAATACTTCCTGCAATAGAGTTCTCAATGGCGGTTATGCCAAAGTCGACTTTCCCTTGTTTCAAGGCCCCAAACAAATCCTTGAATGTATTTCGGGGTACTATTTCGATATCTTCATTCTCAAAATAACCATAGGCAGCAATTTCATGAAAGGCCCCATATCCGCCCTGAATGGCTATGCGTTTTTGTTTTGTGGTTGTTTCATTCATTTGTTAGAAATTTAAAATCTATTCAAAAAAAAAGGCCCCGTTTTTACGGGACCTTTTGGTATAATATTAAATTATATACAAATAAAGCCCCTTCAGGTTACCCAAAAATAAAAATAAAAGAAGAAGGCAATATTTGATAATTTATTCATGACCGAATTATAATGATGCAAATATAGGCATATGATTTCAAAAAAACAAGCGGGGGATGAGATTTATCAGTTTTGCTGTTGTAATTAGGCTGAAGGCTGAAGGCTGTGGGCTGTAGGCTGACATCTGAATATTAATATTAAATTTGTTAGCAAAACTTATTCAACCTATGAATATAAAGGACCGTTATAGCAAAGTAATAAACTACTTCCAGGAACACATGCCGGTTGCAGAAACAGAATTGCAGTATACTGATCCGTTCGGGCTGGTCGTATCTGTCATCTTATCTGCCCAATGTACTGATAAACGGGTAAATATGATTGTACCTGCATTGCTGGCGAAGTATCCTACTCCTGAAACCATGGGGAATGCCACACCCGAAGATATTTTTAAATATATTCGCTCCTGCTCCTATCCCAATAACAAAGCTAAATACCTTTCTGCCATGGCCAAAAAAATCACCTGTGATTTCAATGGCCGTATTCCGGAATCGATTGAAGAACTGATGAGCTTGCCTGGAGTTGGCCGCAAAACGGCCAATGTAATCACCCTGGTCGCATTCGGGAATCCTGCAATGCCAGTTGATACGCATGTTTTCAGGGTTTCAGCCAGGCTGGGACTGACCTCAGGAGCAAAGACACCTGAGGCTGCTGAAAAACAAATGGTAAAACATTTCCCGAATGCATTATTACCTCTTGCTCACCATTGGCTTATTTTGCATGGCCGATATGTTTGCATGGCACGCAAACCTAAGTGTCATGAATGCGGGCTGAAAGAATTCTGCAAATTTTATCAGCAACAGGATATTCCTGGATTCTGATAAACTGGCAGAAAGAATGTTCTAATATATTGTTAATCAAAAAAAAAAAGATTATTCGATTAAATTTGTTAATATCATGTTAACTGTATCAAACCAAAAAACAGAACAAAAGAGTAACTTTAACGTGATTTAGTCGTTTATTATACTAATTTTGTTAGAACAATGATTCTTATATATTTATGAGATCAACTTTTAAACCTTTTAACTCATGCGACATTATTACTTTAATTTACGGTTAGTCAATCTGATCGTTCTTTTAGGATTGTTTCTGATGAACGATTCATGCAGATCAGGGAAAAAAAGTCAGGAAGGAAAGGAAGTAGGTTTAGAGGATTTTCTGACGGAAGAGGACATTTTTGACGATATTGATAAAGCAAAAAAGATATTTTATTCTCTTCCTTCACCGCTCGAAACAGCCATGTTAATTAAATCGGCCGGTGCCTCTTATAACGAATCAGTTCTGAATGCCCTTTCCAACGTCAATAATTATTCTACCAATAAAAGTAAAGCCATAAACCTGGGTATTTATACCACTGACCTTAGTTTTGCCTGTTTGTTCGAACAGGCGCAAACTTCATTAAAGTATATGGATGTCACGAGACAGTTAGCCACTGAGATGGGAATTAATGATGCCATTGATGAAGAGACCATGAAGAGGTTAGAGCAAAACCTGAATAAGCGTGATGTTGTAATGGATATAATTTCCGAGACTTTTCTGAATACAAGTGCATATCTGAAGGAAAATGATCAGCAGGAGGTTGCAGCCATAGTGCTTGTCGGAGGGTGGATAGAAGGACTTTATATTGGTACGCAAATGGTCGGTAACAATCCGGTTCAGGGTAATAATTTGGTCGACCGTATTGCTGAACAAAAATTATCGTTTAGCATCGTTGAAAGGATGTTACAAGACAACAAGCAGAATCAGCTTGGTGAAGAGAACCGTGATATTGTAGAACTAATAAATGAACTACACGCGCTGAAATTAGCCTTTGATAAGATAGAGGTACAGACTTCAGCAGTTAAGGTTGATGAAAGTGATTCTGCAAAGGTTACCCTATTGAGATCCCAAACCAAAGTTAATGTTACTCCCGAAGCATTTTTGGAGCTTCAAGCTGCTGTTAAATCATTAAGAAATAATTTCGTTCAATAAAACTTACACGTATGAAAAAGTACCTTCCCTATATAGTTACCTTAACCGTGCTCGTTTCTTTCAGTATTTCGGTTAATGCCCAGTGTAAGGGATTTGCCAAAAAGTTATGCAAGCTCGAGCTTACAGGTTATATCCATGATGGTAATTATCATGCAGCCATTCTTACTGAAGGCGAAGAAGCCGAATTGTATAAAACCTTTTATTCCGGACAATCCTACCGCTTGGCAGTTTGCGGCTCTGAAGCTTTACCCGCTATTGAATACCAGGTAGTTGATGCCTATAAGAATGTCTTGTTTGATAACAAGCAACACGACATGAACGGCACATGGGATTTTAAACTCGAATCGAGTCAACAGCTTAAAATTGTTATAAAGGTACCCGTTTCAGCACAAAAAACAGAATTTCCAAACAGTGGTTGTGTAGCCATCATGTTTGGATTTCAGGATAAATAAGAACCAGGCATTAGGCACTAGTACCTAGTGCCTGGTTTAACTTTCGCACCAGATATTTTCCTGTGTATGATCTGTCACATTGCACCAGGCTCTCGGGAGTGCCTTCAAAAACAATATAACCGCCTTCTTCACCTCCTTCTGGCCCGAGATCAATTACCCAGTCAGCGGTTTTTATAACATCAGGGTTATGTTCGATAATTAATACTGAATGCCCTTTGCCAATGAGGGCATTAAAAGCATCCAGAAGTTTTCTGATATCATGAAAATGCAGGCCGGTGGTAGGTTCATCGAAGATAAACAACAGGGATGAGTTTTCCTTTTCCGCACCCAGAAATGAAGCAAGTTTAACACGCTGACTCTCACCACCACTAAGCGTACTTGATGACTGACCGAGCTTCACGTAACCTAAACCAACATCTGCCAATGGAGCCAGTTTTCGTGCAATTGTCTTTTCACTAGAGCCTTTTTGCGAACCAAAAAAATCGATGGCTTCCTCAATGGTTAGTTCAAGAACATCGTATATACTTTTTCCTTCATAGTGAACTTCAAGAACCTCATCCTTGAATCGCCGTCCGTGACAACTATCGCAAACCAGGTGGACATCGGCCATAAACTGCATTTCAACCTTAATTTCACCTTCACCCTGACATTCTGCACACCTACCGCCATCGATATTAAAGGAAAAATGCGAGGGTGTAAATCCATTGTATTTTGCCAGTTGCTGACCGGCATAAAGTTTTCTGATTTCGTCAAAAGCTTTTATGTAGGTTACAGGATTTGAGCGTGTTGATTTTCCAATGGGATTCTGATCAACAAATTCCACGCCATGAATTAAATGAAGGTCACCCTGAAGATCATTGAATTTACCTCCCTTTTCACCGGCACCGTTTATTATTTTATTCAGGGCAGGGAAGAGAATATTTTTTATCAGGGAGGATTTTCCGGAACCGCTCACTCCGGTTATAACTGTCATTGTGTTCAGGGGGATTTTAACATTGATGTTTTTCAGATTATTCTCCCTGGCACCAGTAATTTCAACATAATTATTCCATTTTCTGCGAACGGGCGGCACATCGATCTTCATATTTCCACGCAAGTATTGAGCAGTTAAACCGCTATTTTCTTTAATCAGCTTCTGGTAGTTGCCATGAAAGAGAATCTCACCACCTAAACGACCGGCAGATGGCCCAATATCAATGATTTCATCAGCTGCACGAATGATTTCTTCTTCGTGTTCAACTACCAGTACTGTGTTTCCGATTTCTTTGAGATTCTTCAGAACCTTCACCAGCTGACCTGTATCTCGCGGGTGCAAACCAATGCTGGGTTCATCGAGAATATACAACGAACCAACAAGACTACTGCCTAAGGTAGTGGCAAGATTTATACGTTGAGATTCACCACCGGAAAGTGTGGATGACAGACGGTTTAGAGTCAGATAGCCAAGACCAACATCAACTAAATACTGTAAACGGGTATGAATTTCTATCAGAATTCTGCCAGCAATTTTTAAATCATGCGGATCAAGTTGAATATGGGAAAAGAAACTACATAATTCAGCAACTGGCATCATCAATAGATCCTGAATAGAAGTCCCCTTGATTTTTACAAAAGAGGTTTCTCTTTTCAACCGGGTACCCAGGCAGGTCGGACATACAGTCTTACCACGGTAACGGGATAGCATAACCCTGTACTGGATCTTATATTTTTTTGATTCAAGATAATCAAAGAAAGCATGAATACCTTTGAAATAGCGGTTTCCGTTCCAAATTATATTACGCTGTTCTTCGGTAAGGTCAAAATATGGACGGTGGATTGGGAAACCAAATTTATCGGCGTTATAGATAAGCCTTTCTTTCCATTTATTCATTTTTTCTCCTTTCCAGCAGTAAACAGCATCTTCGTATATGGAAAGATTTCTGTTAGGAATTACCAGATCTTCGTCAATACCGATTACTTTTCCATATCCTTCGCAATGGGGACAAGCTCCGACAGGATTATTAAAACTGAACATATGAACACTGGGCTCTTCAAAGTGCAAACCATCCGCCTCAAAAGTATCACTGAAATTGCATGCCTCGGTTTCACTTTCCGCAATTTTAACGAGGCAATTCCCCTCTCCGGATCTAAACGCCATCTGGGCGGAATCTGCATATCGGCTTTGGGAATCCTCATCAAAGGCCACTACAATGCGGTCAATAACTATGTAAACCTTATCGTCAGAGGATGGGTTATATTGAATAAAAGCTTCTTCGAGCTTCAATATTTCTCCATTAATATCCAGTCGCGTGATCCCCTGATGCTTTAAATCTTCGAGTTTCTGCGGAAAACTAAGATTTCCGTTGCTTTTAAGCGGACACAGGATCAAGAGGCGGGTTCCTTCGGGGAAAGAAGTAATATGATCCACTACATCAGAGGCAGTCTGCTTTTTCACCAGTTCACCTGAAACAGGAGAATAGGTTTTTCCTATGCGGGCAAAAAGTAGTTTCAGGTAATCATATATTTCTGTAGATGTACCAACAGTTGACCGGGGATTGCGTGTATTCACTTTTTGTTCAATAGCTATGGCCGGGGGCAGACCTTTGATAAAATCAACCTCGGGTTTATTCATTCTGCCTAAGAACTGGCGTGCATAAGATGAAAGACTCTCAACATAGCGGCGTTGTCCCTCAGCATAAATAGTATCGAAAGCCAGGGAGGATTTTCCTGATCCTGACACGCCTGTAATAACAATAAACTTATTTCGCGGAATGGAAAGATTGACATTTTTCAGGTTATGCACTCGTGCACCTGAAACCAGAATAATATTTTTTTCGTATAAAGAATTGTCAACGGGCATGCGAAAGTGAAAAAAAGGTTTGCTTTTCTAGAAAAATTATTTTACTTTCGGCAAAAATATGGCTTTATTTCATAAAAGCTGTTAACTTTAAACTTAATTAAACCAACAACCGGAGGGCTGCCTATCGCTACAATTCTACTTTGCTTTTATTAACTCAAGAAGGAGGTAGTTTTGAATAAAATCTATTTAGCTGACAATGAGCTTGTGGACAAGTTCGTCAGTGGCGATATGAACAGCATCGAACTGCTCATTAACCGATATCGGAAACAAGTTTATACCTACATTTTTTTATTGGTAAAAAACCAGCATCTTGCTGAAGACATTTTTCAGGATACATTTATTAAAGTCATTAAGTCATTGGATGATGGAAAATATCGTGATAACGGTAAATTCCTTGCCTGGGTGCTGCGTATTGCCCATAACCTGGTTATCGATCATTACAGGAAAGAGCGTCAGCTCAATGCTTCCTGTCGTGAGGATTTTGGACTTGATATCCTGAATTCCAGGAAATATGCTGTAAATCCCGCTGAGGATTACATGATCGATAGACAGATCCGGAAAGATATCCGAGGGCTGATCGATTTCTTACCTGAAGAACAAAAAGAGGTCTTGATTCTCCGGCAGTACTGTGAATTAAGTTTTAAAGAAATAGCCGATCATACCAATGTGAGTATTAATACTGCACTCGGCCGTATGCGATATGCACTTATTAATCTCAGACGCATGGTTAAGGAGAGGAATCTTACGCTCACAACTTCTTAAAAGTGACGAGTAACGAGTGACGTGTAACAAGTGGGTCTTGGGCTAGGGCTTAGGGTGTGAATTTCAGATATGAATTATACTGTATCATACACTGCACCCAAAACTCACACCACTCATCACTCGTCACCCTTCACTGGTCAAGCTTTCATTCCGTATTGCACGGTAATTATTTTTTATTACCTTTATCACAATTTCAGTATAATTTGGTGCGTTCTTAATCATGGTTTTATTATTAATCTTAATAATTAACATATGAACAGAACCTTTACAATGTATGGTTCAACCAAATTCTCCGATGATAATGAAAATGAGTTAATTAAACTTGCAGGGTTTCTCGAAAACGAGGAACTCGAGGCCATAGGATCTTACCTTAAAGGCCTGCAGAGTGATGTGAATGATGATGTGGTTAGAAGGATAGTGGATTTCTCGAAAAACTATACCAAGAAGGATCCTGCAAAGGAGAATGCGGCTTATTGAATCATGAATGAACTGTTGAAAAACCGTTAGAAAGCTCTAACGGTTTTTTTCTTCCAGTTTATCAAGCACATCCATCATTTCCTTTACAGTTTTAGCGCTTACATGCAACTGTTCGGTCTCTTCATCGGTGAGATTGAGTTCAATTATTCTCTCAATGCCATTTTTGCCAAGCACAACAGGAACACCTACAAAAACATTCTCCAGACCATATTCACCCTCTAGTTTAACACAGCAGGGGAATACGCGCTTATGATTACGCGTAATTGCTTCAGCCATGCGTGCTGCTGCAGAGCCGGGTGCATACCAGGCTGAAGTGCCCATCAATTTAACAAGTTCTCCTCCTCCAAACCTGGTCCGTTCCACGATGGCATCGATTTTTTCTTTGGGCAGCAATTCAGTTACCGGTATACCGGAAACGGTTGTATAGCGGGGTAAGGGAACCATAGTGTCTCCATGACCTCCTAAAAGAAGGGCACTGATGTCCTTGGGCGAAACATTAAGCGCATCGGCAATAAAAGCTTTGTACCTGCCGGTATCCAGTATCCCTGCCATACCCATAACCCGTGTCCTTGGGAAACGTGAAGTTATATAGGCCTGATAGGTCATGGCATCGAGAGGATTTGAAACTACAATAATTACAGCACAGGGTGAAAATTGGATAACCTGCTCGGTAACGCTTTTTACAATTACAGCATTGGTTTCTATAAGATCATCTCTACTCATTCCGGGTTTGCGGGGTAGGCCCGATGTTATCACTACAACAGTTGAGTTTGCAGTAGCAAGATAATTATTGGTTACCCCGATAGGTTTGGCATTGAACCGATCAATAGGTGCACTCTGCCATATATCCAATGCTTTTCCTTCGGCTATACCTGGTTTGATGTCCACCATGATAATTTCATGTGCGGCATCCCTATGGGCAAGAACATCAGCACAGGTAGCACCAACATTACCGGCTCCAACAACAGTAATCTTCATAGTTCAGCGGCATTTTAAAATTATTTTATCCATCTTGACAAATACAATCCTGTTTTGTTCACGATGTATCAAAAATAGTTAATTAATTTGAAACTATTCTGGTGACATCATACGCCTAGATTGTTGGTAGGCTCCATCCTTCACGGTAATTATGCCTGATATACTCCCGGGCAGCTTGCTTGGCATTCAGTGTTGCATATTGTGTATTAAAATTGGGGTGACCGTTAACAACTTTGAACTCGTCCTGTGCGACTACTTTAAGCTCATCGGAATCTGAAATGTTCGTAAATTCCATTTTTTCACCAACCCACTCCAAGACACGGTTAAGGCCCTGGAGACGAACTGCCAGAATGCCCAATAGCACCATTTCATTAAAGGGTCCTGAGTATGCAAAGTTTGATGTTGCTTCGACACGGTAATCTGGTGATTCCTTGCATGCACGGATCCAGTCCTGCTCATGAGGACCATCTATATAACCCTTTGCCCCGGGCACTCTTCTAAGTGTTTTTGCTACCTGAGAAACTCTGCCTGACAAGAGGCGTTTGTTGACTCCTCCGCAACTGCAAAACAGGGTATCCTTGCTGCCGATAAAAAGACAACCTCCCAGGCCATCGTCCATCAGCGATAAACCCGCGGGTAGTAAATCAGGTCGGGAAGGAAGTATACCACCATCGTACCAGTAAACCCTGACCTCGGGCATTGCAACCCGGGGAAGGTTATCGCGACCGGGAAAACGAAACTGAACTGTTTCAGCCTGCGGGGCACTTTCAGTATTCAACAAAGTTGAACTGCCCGTAACATGCGAAGGATATCCAAGTTTCAGCGCGGAATATACCGGATCAAGTACATGACAGGCCATGTCTCCGAACGCTCCGGTGCCAAAATCCCACCAGCCTCTCCAGTTCCAGGGCGTATAAATTTCATGGAAAGGCCTTGTTGGGGCAGGACCAATGAAAAGATCCCAATTCAGTGTTTTAGGTGTTTTCATCACTTCAGTAGGCCGTTGTAATCCCTGTGGCCAAATCGGACGGTTTGTCCATGCGTGAACTTCCCGTACTTCTCCAATTTCACCATTCCATATCCATTCACATACTTCCCTTACATCTTCGCCCGAATTGCCCTGGTTACCCATTTGTGTCGCAACTTTGTATTTACCGGCAAGAAGTGTAAGCAGCCTTGATTCAAAAACCGAGTGTGTGAGGGGCTTCTGGCAATATACATGTTTTCCCATGGTTAATGCGTGTGCAGCAATAATAGCATGGGTATGGTCTGCGGTGGAAATTATTACCGCGTCAAATGATTTTCCCATCTCATCAAACATTACCCGCCAGTCCCAATACCTTTTCGCATCCGGGAAATCGGCAAAACAACTTTTGCTGTAATTCCAGTCGATATCACATAGCGCAACAATGTTTTCAGTATTCATGCCAATAAGGTTGACATGGCCCTTCCCGCCAATTCCTATACCGGCAATATTCAGTTTGTCACTTGGCGGCGTATGTCCGAGCCCGCTGATAACTTTGGAAGGAAGTATGGTGAATCCAATGGCTGCTGCTGAAGAGGTTTTAATAAAATCACGACGGGATTTGTTTGGTTGATGGGATCTTAATGCCATAGTATGTATATTTATATTCTACAATCTTAAATCTTTAATCTTATCGCATATGCTTTTGCGGGATTTTTTACAAGGAGCATCTGCAGGTCTTCTTCGGTAAAGCCCACACTGATAAGGGCAGGCTTAAGATGTGTAAAAATGGCCGTGTATCCACGGTATTGAACACTTTCCGGGTTTATCACATCATACCATCCAGCATCATGGGAGATCAGGACTTTATGCAACAAATTATTATTTTTAAGGTTGATAAGCATGGATACATATTGGTCGATATTATCTACCATAACATTATCGAGGGATATCCAGGCGCCTTCTCCGGCCAGCTTAACCTGGGCTTCCTGACTACCGGCCTGGGCATGTGTCCATATAAAAGCCGAGGGATCAACACCTTCTTCTTTTAATACTTTCAACTCTGCTTCAGCTGCTGCTGCAGGGCCTGTATGAGCATTGATGATCAGTCCCGTTTTCAGATGAGTGCGTGCTGCAGCCCGGACAATCTTCTCGTGTATGGGTGAAAGAACAGAATCTCCGGGTACGGCAATTTTAATAAATCCCGGTTTGATGTCCGTATCCTCAATGCCCTTTTCCCATTCTGCAATCCATCTTTCTGCCAGCTGGTCAGCGGTTTCCTCGTAAGCATGTTTGGGTATGGCTTTGTTTTCAATGGCACCGTAATAACCGGTATTGGTTAGAATATTTAAACCGCTGAGCTGTGAAAGCCTTTGCAGTAAAACCGGATCCCTGCCCAGATAGGCTGGCGTGCATTCTACCATTGTGGTAATACCTGTTTTCCTGGCCTCCAGCAGATAAGGCAAAACCTTTGCTATAACCGTATCCTTGTTCCAGCGGTGATAACCTGTGCTGTCGGCACCGATGAAATCCACCAGAACATGTTCATGTGCAAGGGAGGTTCCCATATCGTCAGCATTAACCGGTCCTGTCACGGTCATAATGATCCCGGATTTCTGATGGCAACTTGCCAAGGATATTACAAGGAATAGCAATGCCGGAATAGCTGTTGTTCTCATGTATTTAGGATTTTAGATTTTATGATTTATACCTATTGGCAATATACTGTTTTACATTGAGGTGAGACGCCATTCTCATTAAAAGCCTCAATGGCAAAGTAATAATCCTGGCCGATGGTAAGAGCTCTTATTTCCAGCATGTTTCCTTCATCAGCAAACCGCTGGTAGGTTTGATAAAGTTTGTCGGGTTTTATACCCCATAAAATATTATATCCAATGGCTCCCTTAACAGGTTCCCAGGTAATAAAAACATTTCGTGGATCATTGTCGCGCCTGGCGGAGAGATTTTTCGGAGTCACCGATGGCTTACCAAATCCGTTCCCGAAAACCCGGATATCACTAACGGCCAGATTTCGTGAAGCAACATATACATGTTCGTACTTTATATACCTTGTTTTAACAGATTTCTCAAGTTCAATATAGGCATTGGGACGGTCCCGTTTCTCTTTAGTGAGATCAGCCAATAATTCCCATTTCAGACCATCCGGTGAATGGTATAATTTGAATTGCGTGTATACTGTAGAGTCACTGTCGAATATTCCAGACTTGTAATCTGTGAAATTGACCTGCACTGCTTTCACTTCGCACTCCCTTTGCAGATCGAGCATTAACCATTCACTTTTGCTCCTGGTATTGGCAACCCAAAAAGTCCTGGGATTTTCATCCGTAACCCGGGCAGCCGGAAAAGTATCTCTGACAGACGAAGCCGTACAGGGCTTTTTATAGGATAGCAACATCCATCCGGCAAATAACTCGTCTTTATTGGTCCATTTTGAGGCAGGCAGATAATGTGGAAAATCACCAAACCGGGTATTGGAAAACATTTGCCCGTCAGCATCAAAACCGGCAGGAAACATGGCAATACGCCTTTCAAAATTCCAGTTTACTGCAATCCAGGGCGTACCTGTATTCCAGTAATTTCCAAAATTATCCTGAAAAGTATTTCCGTGCCCGGCACCGGTCATAAACCCGCCAGGTTTGTATGATACGGGATTATAAGGCGCATAATTGAATGGACCCAGGGGATGGTCGCCAATATAAGTACCATTGGCATATACATTATATTCAGTACCAGGTGCACCATACTGCAAATAGTACTTGCCCTTGTATTTGGTCATCCAGGCACCTTCGGTGAACGGTTTGATGGTGTCACGGTGATCGCGGCCGAATCGCTCCCATCCTTGCTCGGCCGGATTCAGGTAAAACATTTCTTTTGCCGTACCAACATAGGTAAGACGTTTATTATGATCCAACTCGATGCCATAAATGGGAAAAACGTTTGAGGAACCCCAGTACATATACCATTTATCGGTATCATCATCGTGAAAAATAGCCGGGTCCCAGGGACCGGTGGCGCCAGGTAATTTTGGCAGCAGGCGGTTGAAGAACTTCAGATGACCGTTCCAAGGAGTGGTGGTATAGAAAATAGGCCGCAGATCGAATGTGCTCTGGAAAAGGTAAAGCGTATCCCTCACCGACAGGGCGGCAGGTGCGCACATGTCCTCCATGGGCCATTTATCGGGGACCACATAATCCCAATGCACCAGATCTTTTGAATGCCACCATCCGCCGGATATGGTTACAAAAAGATAATACTCTCCCCGGTGATTAACTATTAC
>Ga0315284_10005510_pt1 | contig 17980 bp, 14 predicted proteins | sample YL17G09_16_MG_FD_203696 | JGI IMG/M metagenome (GOLD analysis project Ga0315284, IMG submission 203696) | Sediment microbial communities from Yellowstone Lake, YNP, Wyoming, USA - YL17G09_16 | ecosystem: Environmental > Aquatic > Freshwater > Lake > Sediment | place: USA: Wyoming | collected...
ATCCAGTTCCAACTCGCGCGACTGGCAACCGACGTCGAGGCGGCGCGTCTGATGACTTACAACGCCGCGCGGCTGAAAGAAGCCGGCAGGCCCTTTCTCAAAGAGGCGGCGATGACCAAGTACTTCGGCTCGCAAGTGGCCGAGCGCGTGGCGTCGGAGTGCATTGAAGTCTACGGCGGCTATGGATACACGAAAGATTATCCCGCCGAGAAATATCTGCGCGACGCCAAGATCGGGAAGATCTATGAGGGCACGTCCTTCATGCAGCTTCAGACCATCGCCAAGGTGATCCTGGGCCAATAGGCGCAAGTCCGTCCGACCGGGACCCGCCCTCACGCGTCATTGGGTCTAAAATCCTTGTCAATATGCGCGGAACCGGAGTTGATATGACAAACCAGGTTCAATGGAGCAGGTTCAAAGTGAGGGGAGCGGTTGTCGCGGTCGCGCTGTTTTCCGCAATCACCCTGCATGCGGCGTCAAAGGCGCCTTTGCGCGTTCTGGTGGTGACGGGTGGGCACGACTACGCCACCTCGTTCTACACCGTCTTCGAGGGATACGACGACATCCAGTGGCAGCACGCCACCTCAAATCACGAGGCGTTCAAGTCCGGGATCCGAGATCGATTCGATGCATTGGTCCTTTACGATATGTCCACTGAAATCTCCGAGGCGGAGAAAAAGAATCTGGTGGAATTCCTGGAAAGCAACAAAGGCCTGGTGGTGCTTCATCACGCCATCCTCGATTACCCGGAGTGGGGCTGGTGGTGGCGGGAAGTTGTCGGAGGAAAGTATCTAGCAAAACCGGAAGGTGGAATGCCGGCGTCAAGTTATTTACACGATCAGGAACTGCTCGTCGAGCCCGTTGCTGAACACCCAATTCTTGGCGGCATCGGGCGTCTTCGCATCAATGACGAAACGTACAAAGGCATGTGGATTTCGCCGAAGGTCACCGTCCTCTTGAAGACCCACAACCCCACCAGCGACGCCTCCGTGGCCTGGATCGGTCCTTACGAGAAAGCGCGCGTGGTGTACATCCAGCTTGGGCACGGCGAGCCGGCTCACCGCCATCCCGGATATCGCCGGCTGGTGCACAACGCCATCCTGTGGTCCGCAGGGCGGTTGGGCGAGGACGGGAAATAGATTTTCTTGCAGGCTCAACTTCAGTGCGCGGCCGTCCCGAGCTTCTTCAAGTGCGCGCGCACTTCAGCGGCGTCCCCGGCGTCGGGCGCGTACTGAAGGTAGAGTTGAAATTCCTCGCGGGCGCGGTCCAGGTTCCCGGCACTTTCGAGCGAGACGGCAAAGTTGTAATGGGCGCTGGCAAGGTTGGGGCGGAGGCGAATGGCTTCCTGGTACTCGCGGATGGCCCCTTCACGATCGCCCTTGCTTCGGAGCGTGTTGGCAAGACTCAGGTGAGCTCCCGCTTCCAGGGGGCGGAGCCGCAGGTACTCGCGGTAATCGGATGCCGCTTCATCGAGGAGTCCCTTCTGCCGGAGCGCGTTGGCCAGGCTCAGCCGGGCTTCTGCGAACTCGCTTTTGCCGCGCAAAGCCTCGCGGAATTCTTCCAGCGCTTCATCCACTTTGTCCTGGTGGAGGCGTGCGACGCCCAGGTGGTAGTGCGCCTCGGCCAAATTCGGCGTCAGGCGCAGGGCGGCCTGCGCCTCCTCGGCCGCGCCGACGGGCTCGCCCATCTGGTTCAGCACGTTGGCCAGGTTGGCGTGAGTTTCGGGTGACTCCGGCCGCTTCTTGAGCACGGCGCGGAACGCTGTGGCGGCGCCCTTCCAGTCTCCGGCGCGCATCAGCGTGAGCCCGAGGTTTTCCTGCGTAACGACATCATCCGATCGCGCGATGCCGGCGCGGTAGGCCTCCTGGGCGCTTTGCATATCGCCAATCCGAAAGAGCGCGTTGCCGAGTTCGCGCTGGTAGTCGGCGTTCGCGGGCGCCAATCTCACGGCCTCGCGGCATTCCGCCAGCGATCCGTTCAGGTCGCCGCTTTCCCGCAGGACCGTGGCGAACCGGATGTGCAAGGCGGCATCGTCGGGACGCAGGCGGAGCGCGTCACGAAACGTCGGAGTGGCAAGCTCGTAGTTCTTTTGTTCCGCCAGCACTTCACCTAGCGCCACCAGAGCCTCAGGATAGTCGGCACGCAGTTCGACGGCGCGTTCGAGCTCCGCCTGGGCCTCTTTGATTTTTCCAGAGGCTCTCAAGGCTCCCGACAGGTGATAGTGCAACTCGGGGCTGCGCGGCCGCAGGAGTGACGCCACGCGGTATTCCCCCAGCGCCTTTTCCAGGTCTTTGTCCGCCTGATAAGCATTGGCCAGGTGCATGTGTGCGTCAGGGTCCTCGGGACGCAGTCGGACTTCCTCGCGATATTCCTGGATGAAGCCTGCCACATCACCCGAAGCCTGGTACGCCTCGGCCAGATTGCGGTGGTAGTCCGCGGAACTGGGCAGGAGTTCCACGGCCTTCCTCAGCTCCGGAATGGCTCCCACAAGGTCGCCGGTCTTTCGCAAGACCAGACCGAGGTTCTCGTGCAGTTCCGGGTCATCGGGTTTCAGGCGCAGCGCCTCACGGTAAGAGGCGGTCGCCGCCGGATGGTTTGAAGTGGAAAGATAAGTCGCGGCCAGCTCAGCGTGGACGGGTACAAGGTCGGGTCGCTGCCGGATGACCTGGCGAAACTCCTGGATGGCGCCTGCGAAATCACCCGCCTGTCGCAACGCCAGGGCGAGCTGAAATCGGTAGTCCGTCTGTTCGGGGCGGAGTTCCACCGCTCGGCGATATTCCTGGATGGCGTGAATCAAGTCATCGGCCGCCCGCAACGCCGCCGCCAGCGTGTAGTGCAATTCGGGGTCGTTGGGGCGCAGGCGGGTCGCCCTGCGAAATTCGTCAATGCCCTCGTGGATCCTCCCTGCCTGGGTGAACGCGTTCCCGAGGCCCGAATGGGCGAGGGGATTGTTCGGCTCCAGCGCCGCGGCTTGGCCGTACTCCGCCATGGCGGCGGAAGGGTCGCCCGCCTGGAGCAGCGCGGCGCCAAAGGCCAGGCGGATCTCCGCGTCGCGAGGATTGAGCGCCAGCGCCTGCTTGTATTCCGTCGTTGCTTCCTTGAATTCGCGCCGGGCCGCGAGCCCATTCGCCAGGTTAGAGTGCGCGTCGGCGCTGGACGGATGGAGACGAAGTTCGGCGCGATACTCTTCGATGGCCTCCGCCAGCTTTCCCTGCGATTCGTACACGGCGCCCAGATTCAGGTGAACGCCGGGGAAGTCCGGTTTCTGGCGCAGAACCTCCTGGTATTCGCGGATGGCTTCATCAGTTTGTTGTTGTGCCACAAAAGCAATGGCCAGGTTGTAGCGGGCCTCGGGATAGACGGCACGGAGTTCGATCGCCTTGCGATAGGCGCCGATGGCGTCTTTCCACTGACCCCGACGTGAGAACTCGTTGCCCTGCTGGAAGAACTGGTCGGCGCTGGCGGGCTCGGACTGCTGGGAATGAAGAGACACGCCCAGCAAGGAAATCGTCAGAACTGAAGTCCACAAGCACCGGCGCATGGGGGTTGCAACTCCACTCAATAGCATACACCCGGCAGCGCCCCGTCAAAACGTTGACATCCTTAGGAGCCTTCCGCTATTCTCGGCGCGATTCAGCGGCCAAGCTCTCCACCCGCGCTTGCCGTATCTCACTCGGGATCGAGCACCCGGATGGAGCCAGTCCTCCAGTTTTTCCGCCGGCGGCCGACGCTCCGCACATCGTCGCTGCTGGCCGGAAGCTTGTTCTGGCTGGTGGGTTTCTTCCTGATTCCCATCTTCTATCTGCTCGCCGTAAGTTTTGCCGAGCGCTCTCCCTACGGCACGATCGCCTGGGTGCTGGGGCTGCGGAACTACGCGCGGGCCTTCCAGCCTGCCTATCTCGAAATCTACTGGCGGTCCATCTGGATGGCCCTGCTCACCACCATCCTTTGCGCCGTGCTGGGGTTTCCCGTCGCCTACGCGATCGCCCTGCGGGTCCCGGCGGGCTGGAAGTCGGCGCTGTTGCTTTTGGTAGTTATTCCGTTCTGGACGAGCTTTCTGATCCGGACTTATGCCTGGATGGCGATATTCCGCACCGAAGGCGTGATCAATACCTTGCTCCTGGGCTTGCACTTGACGCACGAACCGCTGCGCCTGCTCTACACGCCGTTGGCCGTTTTCATCGGGCTGGTGTATGGCGAGCTGCCCTTCATGATTCTGCCGCTTTACGCCGTGCTGCAAAAGATCGATCCGTTGTTGCTCGAGGCCGCTCAGGACTTGGGCGCCAGCCGCGTGGCGACCTTCCTGAAGGTCACGCTGCCGCTCTCTGCGCCTGGACTGGTGGCGGGTGCGGTGCTGGTCTTTATTCCTTCCGTCGGCGCCTTCGTCACGCCGGACTTGCTCGGCGGCGCGCGCACGATGATGGTGGGCAACCTCATCCAGAACCAGTTTGCGCTGGTGCGGGACCAACCTTTCGGCTCGGCCGTGGCTTTCCTGCTGACCTTCGCGGTTCTCGGGGTGCTGCTCAGCACGCTGCGCAGCGCCCAGCGCGTGACGCGGGAGATTCTCTGATGGCGAAAGCGAATCGGCGAGGGCTGGGGCTGGGCGCGGCGACGCTGGCGGTTTACCTATTTCTTTACGCCCCCATTGCCGTGCTCGTCTTCTTTTCCTTCAACCGTTCCCGCCTCTCGGCCCGCTGGCTGGGGTTCACGACCGAATGGTACGCCGCCTTGTGGCGCAACGACCAGATCTTCCAGAGCCTGCTGAACAGCCTGGTGGTTGCGATGGTCGTGACACTGATTTGCGTCGGAGCCGGGACCCTCACCGCGCTCGTCTCGGCGCGCGCGCGCCTGCGCGGCCGGGCCTGGCTCGACGCGCTCGTTTACCTGCCGCTGGTCATCCCGGAGATCGTCATCGCCGTGGCGCTGCTGGTTTTCTTTGCGCTGCTGCGGTTCGACCTGAGTTTGTGGACCATTATCATCGCGCACATCACGTTCTGTATTTCCTACGTCATCATCGTGGTGGGCGCGCGCCTTGCGGGCATGGACCGCTCGCTCGAGGAAGCCGCGCTCGACCTGGGTGCGAATGAATGGACCGCCTTCTTCCGCATTACGCTGCCCGTCGCCGCGCCGGGAATCCTCTCTGCCGCGCTGCTGGTCTTTACGACCTCTTTCGACGATTACCTCATCACCTCGTTTGTTTCCGGCGTCGGGTCCACCACCTTGCCGTTGCAAATCTATTCCATGCTCAAGCGGGGCATCACGCCGGAGATCAACGCCGTCTCGACCGCCATACTCCTGGCCACCGTGCCGCTGGTATACATCGCCCAGCGGCTGGAGCGCGGCGCGCTGAGAGTGCAGGCGGCGTTGGCGGGCGTAGCCGGGGTTTTTGTCTTCATGGCCGTGCCCCTGGTGGCGCGCACCTGGCCCAGCGAACGGAACCTCCCCCAGCTCAACATCTACACCTGGACCACCTATCTCTCCCCGCGGGTCGTGCGCGGCTTCGAGCGCGAGTTCCACTGCAAGGTCAACTACGACCTCTACGATTCCAACGAAGCCCTGCTCGCCAAGCTGCAAGCCGGCAACGTCGACTTCGACGTCATCACGCCCACCGACTACATGGTGGAGATCCTTATTCAGCAGGGGCTGGTCGCCAGGCTCGACCAATCCAAGCTGGCCTCCGCCTTGGCCAGCGTCAATCCCCGTTTCCTGGGGCTTTCCTTCGACCCGCACAACGAGTACTCCGTCCCTTATGCGTGGGGCACGACAGGCCTCGCCTATCGCTCCGACCTGGTGAAAGAGAACGTGAACAGCTGGGCGGTGATGTTCGATCGCCGCTACGCGGGGCACATCCTTTTGCTCGACGACATGCGCGAAGTCTTCGGCATGGCCCTGAAGAAGCTTGGCTATTCGATGAATTCGACCAACCCCGAAGAGATCCGGCGCGCGCGCGACCTGCTGCTGGCGCAAAAGCCGCTGGTAAAGGGTTACAACAGTTCCAACTTCGAACAGGACCTGATGGCCGCCGACGCCTGGATCGCCCAGGCCTATAACGGCAACCTGACGTTCGCCATGCGCGATGAGCCGCGCATCCGCTACGTGATCCCTAAAGAGGGCTGCACGATTTCGGTGGATGGCGCCTGCATCCCGCGCAATGCGTCGCACAAGGACCTGGCGCACGAGTTCATCAAATACGCGCATCGCCCGGAAGCGGCGGCGGCCTTTATCAACGATTCCGGATTCAATTCGCCCAACCGCTTTGCGGCGAGCCGCGTTGAGCCGTGGATCCTCGCGGAGCCGGCGATTTTTCCGCCCGAGGATTCGCTTGTGCATTGCGAGTTCATGCGCGACGTCGGTCCTATCGTCGCGCTCTACGACCAGTACTGGACCGAAATCAAGGCGCGGTAGTGGGTCCAGAGAATTCGTGTAACGCCGCCCTTTGGGGCGTCACCTGCCGGGCTAAAGCTCGGCGCTACGTCAGTGTGTTCAGCGTATTTTCTCGCCAAGGAGGTTTAGAAAATGGACTCACAGGACAACCGCTCAGACTGGTCACGAAGGTCCTTCCTTCAAACTGTGAGCGCGGGTGTTCCCACGCTTACGCTCGTCCTGAACGAAGCACACGGCGGGACGGGGCCGCTCCCCGGGCCAGCCGCTCCTCCAGGGCCGTCTGCTAAGTTCACGCCGATTGACTTAAGCAGAATCTTCAATTGTTCCCCCAAAGATTTCGGTCCGCGCGACGCTGCCAAAGAACTGGGCAGTGAGTCGGCTCGTGACGGATTAGTTCGCATGCCTGCCAGCAACCAGAACCTTCAGGGAATTCCTTTCCAACTCGGCCCGGAAGGCCTCGATAAAAAGGCCTGGGCAGTCTTGAGCACCCGCCCAAATCCCTTCTCAACTTCGTCTCTTGAAATACCGCTGCGCGCGAAAGCGAATTTCCTCTGCCTCGCCTCGTTCTGCGATTGGGACGAGAACGAAACGCCCCCGCCCAATGTGGACGTCGCCGAAAAAGTTGGGCAGCGCCTCGCCGACGGCGTCCTGGTATACGCCGACGGTAGCGAACAAGTCTTTCCCATCCGCCGCCGCTTTGAAGTGAGCGCGCCTTCGTATCCCTGGGGGCACCTGAGCTATGCCAGCCTGCCGCATCGCCAGGACGCGCCGCGCAAGCTGACCGACGCGCTGAGCGACGCCACAGGTTGGGGAGACCTTCAGACCGCCGTCTGGGACAACGCCTACGCCGGAGGCCCGCTCGGGACGCTCTGGATCTGCGCGCTCGCGAATGCGCAACCGGAGCGGGAACTCAAGGCGTTGCGCTTGAAAGCCGCGAGCGACGACCTCCTGGCGATCTGCGGGCTCACGCTTTATCACGGCCATGGGAATCCCTTGCGCTATGAGCGCCTCGCTCTCTACCGCCTCGCTCTCCCCGAAGGCGCTGAGGACCGTGAGCGATGGAAGGTGGATGTCGATCTGGGAATCGTGGCGCGAACTTACGTGCTCAATGACTTTGAGCCTGCGTCATGGCTCGGGGCGCCGGGAAAGGGATTGGGTGAGCGCCACAAGCCGGTGAAGGGCGCGCAATATCTCTACGCGGAAGTCACCGCCGGCCCCGACGCCACGCTGACGGTCGCCGATTCGAAAACCGGCACACGATACGAATTCGAGCTCGGCCAGGTTGTGCCCGGCAAAGAACTGGAGGCACGCCCAACGGGGGCCAAAATCGAAATCCTCGAGCGCGAAAAGGTCTGGCTGCACGGTCAGGTACTCGACGCCGGCACGCGGCGCCCCACGCCGGTGCGCCTGGCATTTCGCTCCAGGGACGGACGGTACATCCCTCCTTATGGTCATCGCGCCGAAATCAACGACGCGTGGTTCCAGGACTACGGCGCGGACGTCAAGCTGATGGACACCTCCTTCGCCTACGTTGATGGGACCTTTCAGGTCGAGTTGCCCGTCGGCGAAGTGTACGTGGAAATGACCAAGGGCTTTGAATACGACGCCGTGCGCAAGCGGCTCAACATCGAACCCGGCCAGCGCGAGCTGAACCTCGAGATTGCCCGGCACACGGATTGGCGTTCCAAGGGTTGGGTAACGGCGGACACGCACGTCCATTTCCTCTCGCCTTCGACGGCGGTGCTGGAAGGCCAGGCGGAAGGATTGAACCTGGTCAGCCTGCTTGCAGCGCAATGGGCAGACCTCTTCACTAATGTCGGCGACCTCTCCTACGGGCCGCTGGTCTCCAAGGATGGCGAGACCATGGTTCAGGTAAACACTGAGAACCGCCAGCACATCCTCGGACACCTCGGGCTGGTCGGCGGGCATGGCGCTCCGGCATTTCCGATGTCCGCGAGCGGTCCGAGCGAGAGCTATCTGGGTGATCCGGTCTGGAACAGCCTCGCCGAATGGTGCGACGCGCAGCGGAGCCGCGGAGGCGTGGTGGTGGCGGTGCACTTCCCGTATCCCACGGCGGAGCTTGCCGCAGATATCGCGCTGGGCAAGATCGACGCGGTGGAACTCTATCCCTATGGCGAGCACTTCAATACGCTGCGCTTCCTGGATTGGTATCGCTATCTGAATTGCGGCTATCGGCTGCCCGCCGTCGGCGGCACCGACAAGATGGGAGCGTACATGCCGGTGGGGGCGAACCGCACTTACGCCCACCTCGGCAAAGACGAATTCAATTTCGAAAACTGGGCCAAAGCCGTGCGCAAAGGCAACACCTTCATGACCACGGGCCCGTTGTTGAATTTCAGCGCCGACGGGCACGCGCCGGGTGAGGAGATCGTCATCGGCCCGGGCGGGGCAACCATCGAACTCCAGGTGGAGGTGCGAAGTTTTGTGCCGTTCCATCGCGTGGAGTTCGTTTGGAACGGCAAGGTTATGGCGGCGCATGAAGACCGTGCCGGACGGCGCGATTTTATCTTGACCGAAAAGATTCAGGTAGACACTCCGGGCTGGATTGCTGCGCGCTGCGCTTCGCGCCTGGGGCCCACGACGAGCTGGGGACTCGGAATTCAGGCGCACACTTCGCCGGTGTATTTTAAGGTCCCGGGGCAGGAACTCCTTTCCGCGCCGGCGGCGGCCTATATGCTCACGCTCATCGAAGGCGCAGAAACCTGGGTCAACAATCTTGCGACCCGCCCCGACGCCGACCATTTTGCGCGCGTCCGAAAAACCTTCGCTGACGCTCGCGAGGCGCTGCACCGCCGGATGCACGAGCACGGGATCAAGCACTGACTCATTCGCAAGATTAGGAGTCAGGAGTCAGAAGTCAGAAGCCAGAAGAAAGACGGGAAAGATCGGCCAACCTTTATCGAAGACGTGCGCCTCCCAAGACCCCTTGCAGCTCTCTCCCCTTGAGGGAGAGGGTGGCCGCCAAAGGCGGCCGGGTGAGGGGTATTTAGCCCTTTCGCCATTTGGGAGCGCGCTTTTCAACCTCCTGGCATGCCGTTTGACACGCTCATAGCGAAGGCGTAGTGTCTCCGGCAACAGGTTTCCCGGGACGGTCCGGTAGAGACTCGCGAAAGGAGACTCACGATGGAAAAGGATATCGTCCGGTACAGTTATTGGCTGGGCGCAGCCTCGATGGTGCTGGCCTTCGTTTGGCGCGGACTAAACGTTTTCGGGCTGAAGGGCACGGTCATGACCATCACCTATATGACTTTGTATAAGGGAGCTCTGCTCTTTTTTCTGACGGCGATCGCCACCACCAGCTACGCCTGGCTCAAGAGCCAGAAACCGTAGCGTCGAACCTTCGTCGGCGCAACCACTCCCACACCAATGCACAGGCAGCGGCCTGCCGGCTTGGTGCCCAAGCGTCCCTTCGCAGTTTCAGGCGGTCGGGCCAGTTCGGCCCGCCATCCAGCCAATTGCGCGGTTGCAGTTGAAAGGCCGGTCGGATTAGTATCGGGGCCGCGGGTCATTCCTGCGAGGTGAGGGGTCTGTGCTGGACGCATTCAAACTGGACGGATGTGTGGCGCTGGTGACAGGAAGCGCGACGGGAATCGGCCGCGCGGCGGCTCTGGCGTTGGCGGAAGCTGGCGCCGACGTGGTGGTGCTCGGGCACGGGCACGATCCCGCCGAGACGCGCCACGCCATCGAGGCGCTGGGCCGTCGTGCGCTGAGCTTCCGCGGCGATCTGAGCAAGGCGGTGTTTCGCAACCTGGTCGTGGACGATATCCTCCGCCGCTGGCAGCGCATCGATATCCTGGTGAACAATGCGGGCACGATCGCCCGCGGAGCGGCGGTCGATGCCGACGAGTCGGAGTGGGACCGCGTCATCCAGTTGAATCTCACCACGATGTTCCGCATGTGCCAGCGCGTGGGCCGCGTCATGATCGAACAGAAGCGCGGCAAGATTATCAACCTGGCCTCTCTGCTGAGTTTTTCGGGGGGCATCAACGTCATTTCCTACGCGGCGAGCAAGGGCGGCGTGGTCCAGATCACCAAGGCGCTCGCCAACGAATGGGCGAAACTCGGCGTCAATGTCAATGCCATCGCGCCCGGCTACATCCTGACGGAGTTCACGCGCGTTCTTTACGAGGACCCGACGCGGTCGCGACAGATCAACGAGCGGATTCCCGCCGGGCATTGGGGCAGTCCCGAGGACTTGAAGGGCGCGATCGTCTTCCTGGCCTCGCGTGCGTCCGACTATGTTCACGGGCATACTCTGGTTGTGGATGGCGGGTGGATGGCGAGATGAATTGTGAATTCTGAATTGTGAATTGAAGAACTGCACGCTCGTCCGATATTGCATCCCGGAGCGGTGAGCGAAAACAATGTGGGCTGGAGTGTACCAAGGACCAGGCGTCATCAAGGTCGAGGACTGGTCCGTCCCACAACTTGCCGCCGGTGAGGTGCTGGTGCGCGTGCGATACGCCGGCATCTGCGGCACCGACCTCCTGATCCACAGCGGCAAGCATCCGCGCGTGGTTCCGCCGCGCGTCCTGGGACACGAGATTTTCGGTTCGGTGGCTGAGGCCCGACCGCCGGCCGATGCGGCGTGGAAGGCGGGCGCGCGCGTGGCGGTATATCCGCTCATCTCCTGCGGGCGATGCGCGCCCTGCCGGGAAGGCAACGCCCACGTGTGCGAGAAGCTGGGGCTGATCGGCATCGACGCTGACGGAGGCATCGCGGAATACGTCAAGGCTCTTCCGGAACAGCTCGTCGCCGTTCCCGACACGGTGAAGGACGTGCAGGCGGCGCTGATAGAACCCTTATCAGTGGCCGTGCACGTCGTTCGCACCTCGGGCTTTCGCGCCGGCGACACGGCGCTGGTGATGGGAGGCGGCCCGGTCGGGAACCTGATTGCCCAGGTCCTGCGTGCCTCTGGGGCGCGCGCCGTCATTCTCACGGAAGTGAAACCGCGGCGCCGCGAACTTGCGGCGCAACTCCGTCTGACCACAATTAACCCGGCGGAAGAAAATCTCCGCGAGGCGGTGCGGCGAGTCACGGGCGAGTCGTTTGTGGACCGCGTGTTCGAGGCGACGGGAGCCGCCGCGGCCTACCGCGATGCCGTGGCGATCTGCAAAGTGCGCGGAGAGATCATCTGGGTGGGCCTGCCCAAGACGCCCCCCGAGGTGGATGTTCTGAACTTGGTTTTCAAAGAGATTCAAACCACCGGCGCGCGCGTCTACACGCATAAGGACTATCAGGCCACCATTGCGCTCCTGGAACGCGGCACGGTGGACGTGACGCCGCTCATCACCGATCAACTGGCGCTGCGCGACGTCGAGCAAGGCTTTCAAAAGATGCGCGAAGCCGAAACGAGTCTCAAGATACTCTTCGCACCGTGAGGCGAATAGTGCTCGGCCTCCTGCGCGAACCGCAGTCAGGGCTGCCGTCAGCAACATCCTCGGACTGGAACTTGGCGAATCACCGCAAACTAACCTTGGTGTACCTCGCTCTGACGGGGTCGGCGTTTTTCTGGGGATCGGGATTTGTCGCCATCCGTTTTGGATTGCGCTCCGTCTCGCCGATTGAGCTGATCGCCGGGCAAGGCCTTTTCGCGGCGGCGGCGCAAATCGGCTGGTGTTTGGCGAGGGGGAGGTTCAGAAAACTTCAACTGCCCCGCGAACTTTTCTGGCCGGTTGTGGCCCTGGGCCTCGTGGGTCACCCCCTCCTGAACGCGCTCACCTGCTTCGGCCTTGCTTCCACCACCGCCACCAACGCCGCGCTCATCTGCGGATTCTCACCGGTGATGATTGGCATTCTCGCCGCCCTGTTCTTGCGTGAAACGCTGAGCGCCACAAAACTGATCGGCGCAGCGGTAGGCTTCGGCGGCGTGGCGCTCATCATTACTCAGGGAGAGCTCGGAGCTCTCCGCTTCCAAGGCATGATGGTGGGAAATCTTTTGATTTTCGGCGGCGCGCTCTACTGGGCCGCATATTCGGTGGCCACGCGGCGACTGACCCAGCGTGTTCCGCCGGAGGTCTATACGTTCTACATCCTGGCGCTCGGCGCGGTTGGGCCGACCGTTTGGGCGTGGCGAATAGAGCACCGATTCCCGCTGTTCGGACACGCGTCGGCGGAATTGTTGACGATGGCCTTTCTCGGCCTCGGGACCGGAACGCTGGCGCAGAATTTCTGGAGTTGGGGGCTGGAGCAAATCGAAGCCAGCCGCGTCGGGGTGTTCTCGTATCTCGAGCCGGTTTTTGCGACGACCGTCGCCATGATCTTTCTTGGTGAGCGGCTCACGCTGCCCACGGTATTCGGTGCGGCGCTGGTATTCGCTGGGATCTTTCTCTCCACCCACAGTCGATTGCAACTCGCTGCGACAGTTCGAAAACCTTCCGGCCCTAATCGTTTCTCCCGCCCGGGGTAGGCGCGCACGCGCGTAACCAGGGTGCGTGAATCAGCTGGACAGGAAGTCGTGGGGTTAATTCTCGCATTGTGAGATTGGCTTCTCGCCTCTCTTCGCGTCGACACGTTGTCGGTGGCGTGTCGGAGCGGCGGAGAATTTACTTGCTCATGAAGGGATTAGCCCGTCGAGTTCGATCTGCCCGGGATGAGTACGGTGGCCCTTGAGGTGCTTGGAAATGGGTGAGTCGGAATAGCCGCTGGGGCGCGCCCAATTGTCCGCGCGCGGTCCGCGATCCGCAGGATCCTTTGAGCAGGCAACGGTCCGAGTAGTGCCTGTCTCGGCCAGTGGCATTCCGACCTGAGCAAGCAGAAGGAGGAACAGAATGTTCAAGAGCCTCATCAAAAATGTCCTGGCCCTGGGGGCGGCGATCATCCTCTTTGCAGCCGTTGCCCTGGCTGACAGAGGAAAGACCATCGACATTTACGCCGACGCCGTTCTCCCCGATGGACAGGCGCTCAAAGCGGGCAAGTACCAGGTGGTCGTGGGCGAGGGGGAGAAAGAAGTGGAATTCTTGAAAGGTGGCAAGGTGGTCTTAAAACACCCCTGCCAGTGTCTCGGACATAAGGAAGTCAATCGGTACAACCAGGCCCGCTACGTTGAAAGTCCGGAAAAGAAGCAGCGGCTGACGGAAATCCGATTTGCCGGCAAGAGTTGCGTGCTCAATCTTGACGTCAAGCAGGGAATGTAGTGCCTGCCTCGCCAAGCCTGGGTCTCCTTGAGCTTCCCGCCTCCAGTTGAGCATTTCAAACAGCGGAGGCGGGAAGACCAGGGGCGCGTCGCCTCGAAAAGAGGATCGGCCGTACCGCACCTCATGAGAAGGCAGGTGCGCTCTTCGGCGGGGCGCTCCCCGTGGGCACCGGTGCCGTTCCGACACCGCGACCTACGACTTAATCTCCATCGAAGCAAGTGCCGGTCGAGGTTGTTGTCGGCGTTGAAATCGGCGTCGCCTTGACATATATTGAGCGCCGCAATGCATGCCGGTTCCGCTCGACTCCCCGGATCCATCCCCGAGGCGGGAGCGGCGGGCAGATCGTGCCGCGGCGAGCGCGAATTACTCCTGCCGGTCCGGCAGCGAAACACAATCACATTCATCGCCGCAATGAAACCTCGCGGGAGGATGCATGATGACTCCACTCAATTCTTCATCACTACAGAACGGCCGCCTTCTGGTTCCGGTACTCCTCGGCCTCGTGCTGGTTCTTGCCTGTTCGGCGCCCGTACCAAGACCCACGGGCGTTGCCTACGAATTCGACAGCGCGAAAGATATGTTCAAGCGGGGCCGGTTTGATAAGGCGCTGGATTTCACCGACGGCCCGGCAGGCGCCTCGCCTCCGAACGCTTTTACGGAACGCGCGCTCGTCCTGCGCGTGGCCATCTACAGTGGCCAGGTCAGGGCCTACAAGGAACTGGCGGACGCCTACAGGAAGGGCGCCGACGCCACCAAGAACACGCGCTTCAAGGCGGAATATGAACGTCAGCGCCACGACAGCCTCCAATACGGCTCCCGGCTCGCACTGGGACTGGGGGACACGGCGCATCGGCTGACGGAGGGAGTGCGGATCTCCAAGGAGTTGACCCTGGATGCGCCCTACCCCACCACGGAAGGACCTCAGACCCTGCCTCCGTTGGCTCATGTGATCGAAGGTGGCTGGATCGAACCGGAGGAGCAAGAGTCGGTCGCGCGCGACGCGCAGTTCAAGGGGATCGACGACGCGCTGGCGGAGATGGTGGGCGGCGGCCGATCGAAAGCGCGTACGGCATTGACTGCGGGCCCGGTCAAGCTCAGTGGGGTGGATTTTGGGCTTTACCTGGGCAAGCAGCTTCTGGACGGGGCGAGCTTTTTCGATCGCAAACACGTGCGCGATTCCATGAAGCTGCGCACGCTCTGCGGTGAGGCTGATGAAGCCGCCAAGGCTGCCATGGCGCTCCTCAAGGAAAGCCCCGACAAGGACAAAGAGAAGGCCGCCAAGAAACTTCAGGACGACGTCAAGACGGCGCTCAAGAACCTCTAGCGCGACGCGCTCTTCTCACATTTCGGGCCGGTCGCCCTGGCGGCCGGCCTTTCTGTTTCAAGCGGGCCGGAGCTTGATGCGTTTGGAAGGAGGCGGGCCATGCCGGAAACCAGCGACAACAAGAAACCTGGAACTCTCCCGGGCGTTCGCATCGGGCACGCCAGCGACTTTCGCGGATTGACCGGCTGCACTGTGGTTCTTTGCGAGGGCGGGGCCGTCTGCGGTGTGGACGTGCGAGGCTCGGCCGCGGGCACGCGCGAACTGGCTCCCTGCATGCCGGGCCACTTGGTGGAGCGTGTCCACGCTGTCTTCCTGACCGGAGGCAGCGCGTTCGGCCTGGATGCGGCGGCGGGCGTCATGCATTACCTGGAATCGCGCGGCGTAGGGTTTCCGGCGGGCCACAGCCGTGTGCCGATTGTGCCCGGCGCCGTCATCTTCGATTTGAACGTGGGCTCGGCCAAGGCTCGGCCGAACCCAAGAATGGCAAAGTGGGCGTGCCGCAACGCGAGCGTCGAAGCCGTCGAGGGCTCGGTGGGTGCGGGGACTGGGGCAACGGTCGGCAAACTTTTCGGCGTCGAGCAGGCGACCAAAGGCGGCGTGGGATTTGCGAGCATGACGGTGGCGGGAGGCGTGCTCGTGCAGGCCCTCGCGGTGGTGAACGCTTTCGGCGACGTCGTGGACCCGCGGAACGGTGCGGTTCTGGCGGGTGCGCGCTCGGCGCCTGAGTCAACAGAGTTCGTACGCACCAGCGAGCAGATGTTCAAGGGGAAGCATCGCAAGACCTTCGGCGCGACCAACACGACGCTCGTGGTGGTGATGACCAATGCCGGGCTGACCAAGTTGCAGGCGACGAAAGTGGCCGAGATGGCTCAGGACGGCCTGGCGCGCGCCATCAATCCCGTTCACACACAGTTTGATGGCGACTTGGTATTTGCGCTCTCGATCGGCCAGAGACGCGCAGACCTTAACACTCTCGGCACCGCCGCCGCAGAAGTGACGGCGCGAGCCATCGTGCGCGGCGTCCTGACTGCCAAAGGGTTGGGAGGAGTGCCGGCGGCTCGCGAGTTGGAGCACTGAAGACAGTAGTCAGAAGTCAGGAGCCAGAATCGCGGTTCCTTCATTCTGACTTCTGACTCCTGACTTCTTTTTCAGTGGCTCGACTTCAACGGTGTCTCAGCCGGAGGGGGCGTCGTCGTGGGGGCAACTCCGCCGCCGTGTGGGTTCGTTCCCATTTCATTCGAAGGTGAACTCGATTCGACTAACCAGCGGTCGCCGTTTCGCTTCAGCGTGTAGTGGACGGCGACGACCAAGTCCGCCGACTGCTTGCTCCGGAACTTCACGTCGGCCTGCGCCGTGTCTCCGGTGATCTTGATGTCCTGGACATCCAGAGTCATGTTCGCCAGCATCAGGTTTTGGCGCTGCTGAAGATGCGCTTCGATGGCCGCCTGGACCGCGGCCTTGGAATCTTCAGTTCCGCCTTTTTTGCAGCCGCCCATAAGAAGAATCGAGCCCGCCAGGCAGGCTATAAGAACACGCATGATTCCCTCCACAAGATGCTTCACGTTATCGCAACGGCCAGCCGAATGTCAAAAAGCGCGCGGCGCTTGATTCGCCGGGCCGCTCCGTCTAGAATCCGGCCCGTCCGCAATGCCACTCCGAGGGAATCACATGCCAACACACTGGAATCGAGTTCTCCGCGCAGGGACTTGCGCGATGGCGATTGCACTCGCTGCAGGTGTGACTGCACGCGCGCAGACAACGCCAGACTGCCGCTCTCCCTGGGGGCCCGACGACCAGCGCGGCGCCACGAACCGGCTCACGCCGGCCAAGACGCTCGAAGCGGCGGCGCTCATCAAGCAGGGCAAAGTCTATCAACTCGGCCGCCTGTATGAGATGGGTATGCCGCTCTACGGAGCGCGCAGCTACGCCCTCTGGATCCCCGAGATGCGCGGGCCGTTGGGCTCGAATCAGCTCACCTGGAACGAAGAATTTGTGGCCGCGCAGATCGGCCAGGTCGGCACGCAGTTCGACGGCCTCGGCCACATCGGCATCAATGGGCGCTTCTTCAATTGCAACCAGGCGAAAGATTTCGTCCGCGCCGAAGGCTTAACGCGCCTGGGCGTCGAAAACGTCGGCAGCTTCTTCACGCGCGGCGTGCTGATTGATGTGGCGGCGTACAAGGGCGTGGCGCGGCTGGAAAAGGGCTACGAAATCACGCCGGAGGATTTGAAGGGCGCGCTCGCCCGCGAGGGCGTGAGCCTCCACGAAGGAGACGCCGTCATCCTCCATACCGGATGGGGCAGTCTGTGGATGAAGGACAACGGACTCTACGGCAGCGGCGCGCCGGGCATCGGGCTCAAGGGCGGCCAGTGGCTGGCAGACCAGAAGGTGGTGTTGGTGGGCGCGGACACAGGCGGCGTCGAAGTCGCGCCCAATCCCGAGCACCCCGGCGCCGAAGCGATTGTTCATCAACTGATGATCACACGCAACGGGATTCACTTTCTGGAGAACCTCGACACCTCGGAACTGGCGCGCGACAAGGCCTACGAATTCGCCTTTGTGTTTTCTCCCCTCAAGCTGAAGGGCGCGACCGGCTCGCCGGGGAATCCCATCGCCGTGCGCTAGGGCGGCCGCCCGACTCCACCGGGAGGTGTTTCAAAACTTATAAACAGGGCGCACGGGTTCGTGTGGGGCGGGGAAGCCCCGGCCTTCCGGGGGGGCCGTCCGGCGTTTTTGTCCGAGTCTTGGCCGATTCATTCTAAAGCAGTTAGCAGGTCCAGAAGCGGTCATTTTTCGACCGCTTCTGGGCTGTTTGTGGGGCTAGACGGCCGGTTTCGAGCCCAACTAACCCGCATTTCTCACCACGGATGTGAATGTGCGGTGGGTGCAGATTCTTAGAGTGGAAGAGCGATGGGGTGGGCGAGGGAGGCTGGTGCGGGGGCCGAGTCCGCGGCAGTGGGGAGGCGGCGACGGCTCTGGGGAGGGCATCGAGACTCGACTCGGGGAGAAGTGGTGACACGGGTCCCTCCCGGGTCCGGGGCACGCTTGTGGAAAATCTCCCTCGACCAGGCTCAGCCCGTCAGCCGACGGGCAGCGGGGCGGCGCGGAGCTGGGC